>MTKW01000157.1_pt1 | contig 220839 bp, 170 predicted proteins | sample 1042761 | NCBI WGS metagenome assembly MTKW01 (sample SAMN06205366, study PRJNA360243) | anaerobic digester metagenome | biome: Wastewater treatment plant; feature: Anaerobic digester sludge; material: sludge; isolation source: anaerobic digester fed with sludge from wastewater treatment plant ... | reverse complement strand
TTGGTTACGACTTTTTATCATCTCCATCCAAATCTCTCCATCACTGATTAAACCCATAGAAAAACCCTCTCTCGTGGCGTCTCGTGAACCCCTGATCTCAAAATTACCTTGATAGGTTAAGTAGTCTTTCATAACATTCCATGCCAGTTCATGGGTAAACTCAAAGCCTTGTATAAGTCCTTGTTTAACCAGTTCACTAAGAATAGATTCTTCTTTGTCTAAAAAATTCTCCTTAATGAAACCAACGCTTTCCTCTAACTTCTTTAGGGCTTTCTTGAAGTTACTAAAGCGTTGCTCCCAGCGAATGCCATACATTTCCATACGATGAACGTTTATATAGGCAAATATAAGCAATTAAACGGGATAAGTGGCCTCGTGAAAGGAAAAAATCCCCGGGGAAAGATTTTCCGCCAGGGATATAAAACAGTAAACCTATTGTTGAACGTGCGGCCGAAGGGACTCGAACCCCCACGCCTCTCGGCACTAGATCCTAAGTCTAGCGCGGCTACCAATTACGCCACGGCCGCAAAACCGGTACTGCAAATCAACGGATCAACCTGTAAGCCAACCTTGCTCCTTTGATTAATCCGCGAAACCAACAGTGCCAAACCGACCGCGAAGATACGATATTTTTCCGTAAAACGATACCTTGGGGAAAAAAAGCTGGAATGCCCGCCAATATTTTGGGAATGATGGGAAAGTGGTTAACTTTGACACCGATTAAAGATAATACTAATGAGCAAGGGAACAGTAGTAATTGGGGTGATCGGGGCCGATGTACATGCCGTAGGAAATAAGATCATCGATTTCGCTTTACGGGAAGCCGGTTACAACGTCATCAACCTAGGTGTGATGGTATCGCAAGAGGAGTACATCCAGGCGGCCATCGAGACCGATGCCGATGCTATCTTGGTGTCATCACTCTACGGGCATGGTGAGATCGACTGCCAGGGGTTGCGCGACAAGTGCAACGAGGCGGGACTGGGTGATATCATCCTGTTAGTGGGAGGCAACCTGGTAGTGGGGAAACAGAATTTCGAGGAGGTCGAAACCCGCTTTCTCGACATGGGGTTCGATCACGTATCCCCTCCCGGGACTCCCATCGAAGGGGTCTTTGATTACCTCGAAGAGGCGATAGCAGCCCGAAAGAAATAGGTCAACGCCATGTTTTATCTCGCTCGATGAAATACCTAACGGCCGATTTCGGCTCTACCTACACCAAGCTGACCGCGATTGATGCGCACCGCGAAGAAATCGTGGGCACGGCAGCTGCCTTCACGACCATCACCACCAACGTGATGAATGGCTTCCACGAGGCGTTAAAGCGGCTAGAGACAGCTATCGGCACCTTCGCGTACGACAAGCTCCTCTGCTGCAGCAGCGCGGCGGGCGGCCTAAGGATGGTTGCCCTGGGCCTCGTCCCGGAGCTGACCGCGAAGGCGGCCCGCACGGCCGCGTCGAGTGCTGGAGCGAAGGTCATCCGTACCTTTTCGTTCGAGATATCCGAAACGGAACGGGAAGCGATAGAGGCCATCGAGCCCGACCTGGTGTTGTTGTGCGGGGGTACCGACGGGGGCAACCGGGAGGTCATCGTTTCTAACGCCCGCAAGTTGGCTGATGCCAAGGGCGACTTCTCCATCATCGTCGCCGGGAACAAAAGTGCCGACGACGAGGTGACCACCATCCTATCTGCCTCCAGCAAGAACTTCGTGATTACCGAGAACGTGATGCCCCAATTCAACCAACTGAACATCGAGCCAGCCAGGGAAGAGATCAAAAAACTGTTTATCGAGCGCATCGTGCAGGCCAAAGGGCTAAGCGGTGCACAAGCGTTAGCGGCGAACGAGATCATCCCCACCCCGCTGGCCGTGATGAACGGGTGCGAGCTGCTGAGCAAAGGTACAGGGGATACCGAAGGGATAGGCGACCTGATGGCCATCGATATTGGTGGAGCGACCACGGACGTATATTCCATGTCGCACGGGCACCCCACCCTCACCAACGTCCAGGTGAAGGGGCTCCCTGAACCGTACGCCAAGCGGAGCGTGGAGGGCGACCTGGGGATGCGCTACAGCCTGCGCTCGCTGGTGGAGACAGCCGACCTTGACAAGCTGGCAAGGGAGATAGACTTCCCGGTCGATGAAGTCCAAGCGTGGATAGACGCGTGCCGCCGGACACCCCACCTGCTCGCCGTGGAGGGAAGCAGAGAGCAAGCGATCGAAGAGGCCCTTGCGCGCAGTGCTACACGTATCGCCACGGAGCGCCACTGTGGATCGTGGGAGTCGGTCTACACCCCTTTCGGACAGGTGTTCGCCCTGACCGGAAAAGACCTCTCGGAGGTTGCCCACGTGATAGGCATTGGCGGTGTAATTGCCAATAGTCCCCATCCTGCCCACATCCTTGAAGGTGTTAAAAGTGAAGGGGAAAAAAGTCCCCATGCAAAACCCAAGCAGCCCGGCTACCTCGTGGACAAGCGATACATCTTCGCCTCGATGGGGCTGCTGAGCCAAAAAGACAAGGAACTGGCATTGAAATTGCTAAAAAGAGAGATCGTTTCACTATGAAATCGTTTCATTATATATAACAATATACACCTTGATGTAACAAACGTTTTTAGCTTAAAAAAACCGAACATGCAAATAAAAAACCAAAAGCTCACGGACGAAGCGTTCTTCGCGGAACGGGAAGAGGTCCTGAAGCAATGGCCCACTGGCAAGGGGGTCGACCTTGATGAAGCGGTGGAGTACCAGAAAAAAATCCCCGCCTCGAAACGGTTCGGCCACGTGCTGGCCAGGGGGGTGGAAGAGAAGGTGACGCTGATACAACCGCGTGCCGGCGTGGCCATCACCAACGAACACATTCAACTCCTGCGCTACCTCGAAAAGGAGGGGGAGGCTGACCTACTGCCCACCACGGTGGATAGCTATACCCGACTGAACCGGTACACCGAGGCACAAACAGGCATCGATAAGAGCAAGGAGACGGGACGCTCCATGCTGAACGGGTTCCCCATCGTGAACTACGGCGTGCAGGTGTGCCGGGATGTCACCTCAGCCTTGAAAAAACCGGTGCAGGTGCGCCATGGCACACCCGACGCACGGCTACTCACCGAAATCAGCATCGCCGGGGGTTTCACCTCGTACGAGGGTGGGGGCATCTCCTACAATATCCCCTACTCCAAAGATCACTCGCTGGAGAAGACCATCGCGCACTGGCAATATACCGACCGGCTGGTGGGGCTGTACGAAGAGGCCGGGGTATCAATTAACCGGGAGCCATTCGGCCCGCTGACCGGCACCTTGATACCGGCCTCCATCTCCAACTCGGTGGCGGTTATCGAAGCGTTGCTCGCGGCCACCCAAGGGGTGAAAGATATCACGGTGGGATACGGGCAGTGCGGCAACCTGATCCAAGACGTGGCGGCGATTAAGGCATTAAAGAGTGTCTGCCAGGAGTACCTCGATAAACATGGGTTCCACGATATGCGGGTCACTACCGTCTTTCATCAGTGGATGGGCGGCTTCCCACAAGACGAGGCCAAGGCGTTCGGGGTGATCTCGTGGGGAGCGGCCACGGCAGCACTGGCCAAAGCGACCAAGGTAATCGTGAAGACCCCGCACGAGGCGATGGGCGTACCCACGAAAGAGGCCAACGCGGCCGGGCTAAGGGCCACCAAGCAGGTGATATCGATGCTCAGGGACCAAGACCTTCGGGGTATCCCCGCCGTGCTGACGGAGAGCGCGATCATCGAAGAGGAGACCAAGTGCATCCTGAACCGGGTAGAAGAGCTCGGGAAAGGGGACTACGCGGTGGGAACCGTCGCCGCCTTTGAGGCAGGTGTGCTTGATATCCCATTCGCACCGAGCAAGTACAACGCCGGGAAGGTCCTACCGGCAAGGGACAACATGGGTGCCATCCGCCTGCTGGAGATGGGGAACCTCCCCTTCACTAAGGAGTTAAAAGATTTTCACCGCGCCAAGCTCGAGGAGAGAGGCAAAGAGGAGAAGCGACCGGTCAACTTTCAAATGGTGATTGACGATGTCTACGCCATCGGGAAGGGATTCCTCGTGGGACGGCCAAGATAATGCAAAAAAGTAGCTGTTCTTTTGCTTTCAGGCTCGACTGAAGCTACTTACGTGACCCATCAGCTGCTTGTTCACTAAAAGAAAAGAATTCAGCTACGCTGCACTTTTGCTCACAACGGCACAAAACAAACAAGTTTGTTTTGTGCTCGCATTGCTTAACGCAAAAGTTGTCTACGCTTCAAACAGCTTTTCTTTCTTAACGCGAACTTCGCAGGATGTGTCCCCGCATAAGTAGCTAAGGCCTTCGCCTTGAAAGCAAACAAAATGAATAACACAACATGCAACAGCTAAAAAAATAAATAAAATGAACCATATGAAGATAGTTGACGTGATTTGCGCCCCGGGAAAAACAGGGTTTTTCTTTGATGATCAGAAAGCCATCAAGGGTGGGGCTAAAAGCGATGGCGCTTTCTACGTGGGCGATCCCCAAACACCTGGTTTCACGGCGGTCCGCCAGGCGGGCGAAGCCATTTCGGTACTCTTCGTCCTGGAGAACGGGGCGATAGCGCATGGCGACTGCGCAGCGGTGCAATACTCTGGCGCGGGCGGACGTGACCCTCTCTTCCTGGCCGATACCTTTATACCGATCATCCGGGAGGAGATCGCCCCGCTCTACGTGGGGCAAGATATCACCACCTTCCGGGAGATGGCCGATCGGGTGGACAAGAAGGTTCGCCCATCGACCGGGAAGCCGTACCACACGGCTATCCGGTACGGCGTGACCCAAGCCTGCCTTGACGCGGTGGCCAAGAGCCAAGGGCGACTGATGGCCGAAGTAATTGCCGAGGAGTATGGAACCGACCTTTCGAAAACGCTTATCCCCATCTTCACGCAATCGGGTGACGACCGCTACCTGAACGCCGACAAGATGATTATGAAGGGAGCCGACGTGCTGCCGCATGGCCTCTTTAACAACGTGGAGACGAAAACGGGTCAAAACGGCGAGAAGTTGAAGGAGTACGTGGGATGGCTTCGCGAGCGGATTCTCAAGCTGAAACCCCACGAAGGGTATACCCCAGTCATCCACATCGACGTGTACGGAACGCTGAGCACGGTTTTTAACGATAATACCGATGCAATCGCCGATTACTTGGGCGAACTGACCGAAATGGCACGCCCCTTCAAGCTGCGGATAGAGGGACCGGTGGACATGGGCGACAAGGCGGAGCAGGTGAAGGCACTGAGCGAACTGCGGACGAAGATGGAAGCGAAAGGGATAGAGGCCGAGATCGTGGCAGACGAGTGGTGCAACACGCTTCAGGACATTATCGACTTCACGGACAACCGGGCAGGCCACATGATCCAGGTAAAGACGCCCGACCTGGGCGGGATCAACAACTCCATCGAGGCGGTGCTCTACTGCAAGAAGCAGGGGATGGGTGCCTACCTGGGAGGCACCTGCAACGAGACGAGTCGCTCGGCCGAGGTGTGCGCGCACATCGCCATGGCCACCTCACCCGACCAGTGCCTTGCAAAGCCGGGCATGGGGGTGGACGAGGGATATATGATCGCGTTCAACGAGATGAGCCGTATCCTGGCGCTAGCAAAAAGAAAACGGTAAAACAGATTATTGCCTAGCGCAACCTGAGACTAACGAAAAGAAAAAACGTCAATAACCACGAAACGAGAAAGCACAACTATAAAACGTTGAGCGGGGCCGATTACTAAAGAATTAAAAAGAACCAAAAAACAAAATAGAATGAATGAATTAAGGGTACTCTCCCCAACCGCCATTTTAGGCTACGGCTTCCCCGTGGAATCGTTCGAGGAGGGAATGAAACGGGCACCGCACGTCATCGCGGTAGATGCCGGCTCAACCGACCCGGGTCCCTACTACCTGGGAGCCGGGAAGTCGTTCACCGACAACAACTCGGTAAAGAGGGATCTGGAGATCATGATCCCGGCTGCCCTCGAAGCGGGCATACCGGTAATCATAGGCACCGCGGGTGGGAGCGGGGCACGCTCCCACGTGGTCCTCACGCTGGAACTCATCAAGGAGATCGCCCACGAGAAGGGACTCACCTTTAAATTGGCCGTAATCCAGTCGGAACTGGACAGGGAGCTAATCCGGGAAAAATTCCGGGCAGGAGAGGTGGAACCCCTCTTCCCTGCGAAAGAGCTGACCGAAAAGGATATAGACGAGGCGGTGCATATCGTCGCACAGATGGGGGAAGAGCCCTACATACAGGCGCTGGAAATGGGTGCTGACGTCATCCTGGGTGGCCGGAGCTACGATCCGTCGCTCTTCGCGGCGCTGGCCATCAAGAACGGGTTCGACAAGGCGCTGGCCCTACACATGGGCAAGATACTTGAGTGTGCCGCCATCGCCGCGCTGCCCGGAAGCGGGAGCGACTCCATGTTTGGCTACCTGCAACGGGATGGCTTCATCCTAGAGCCGCTCTCCCCGTTACGCAAGTGTACGCCCCTCTCTGTTTCGGCACATACCCTATACGAGAAATCGAACCCGTACGTCCTACCGGGACCGGGCGGCGCACTCGACCTGCATGGTTGTACCTTCACCCCCGTGGATGACAACAAGGTGAAAGTGGCGGGCACGAAGTTCGTGCCGACCGAAGACTACTTCGTGAAGCTGGAAGGGGTACGGAAAGTGGGCTACCGCACCATCTCCTGCGCCGGTGTGATGGACCCGGTAATGATCGCCAAGATCAACGAGATCACGACCGAGGTGAAGAAGCGGGTGAAAAACAACTTCGAGCACTACGGCTTCCAAGAGTTCTTCCTCGATTTTAAAATTTACGGAAAGGGTGGAGTATCCCTGTTTAAAGAGGCTGGGAGTGCCGCCGGGAATAAAGCTGACAGCGAATCCGTCCCCATGCCCGACGAACTAATGATCATTATCGAGGCGGTAGGAGCCACCCGGGAACAAGCCAACACCATCTGCGGGTTCGCACGGAGTACCCTATTACACTACGGTTACGAGGGGCGGGTCGCCACGGCTGGGAACCTGGCGTTCCCCTTCTCGCCCTCCGACGCGGAGATGGGAGAGGTGTTCGAGTTCAACATCTATCACCTGATGAAGGTGGACGACCCGGTATCACTGTTCCCGGCCACCTACATCGTGTTTAACAAAGGGAAAGCAACAGCGGGAAATGGCACCCCCGCTCACCTGAATAATTCCCTAGGCATCGAGACAGAGCAGAGCAACAAGAATAATAACCCCAACGAGAAAGGAGGAGAGAACCATGCGGTATAAATTAAGAGACATGGCCTCGGTTATCCGAAGCAAGAACTCGGGACCCTACGAACTCACCTTCGACGTGATCTTCCGGGACCCCGAAACCTACGAAAAGGTGAAAAGCGCCGGTATCTTCAACGCGAAGATGTTCGCAAAACTGTATGGCATCCCTGAAGCAAACGTGATAGGGGTAGTCCATTTCGACCCGGCGAAAGCGATCAAGACCACCATCGTTCGCCCCATCCCCTCGGGAACGCTGGGAGAAACCGACGTGTATGGTGCACAACAACACGCGCCATTAATGAAACTGGAATTCGATCTGTAAAAACCCACCCCCAGAGTCGTAACATGCGCAGCTTTATCCAGCAATACATGGTGTCGGCCCAGTACTTCGCCCCGCGGGGCAAAGAGCGGCTGATGTTCTTGGGCGAACAGATCGCTCACAAGCACCTCTCCTATACCGACCGCCTCATCGGCATCATCGGTGATGCCGGAGCCGGCAAATCCTCCTTTGTAAAGGGGATGTTCCCTGGCCTGCAGCTCTCAAACGATGACGATATCGTGCGCCCCGACAAAATCATGCAGATACGTGACCCTTTTCCCGACCTGGAGCAAGCCACCGCGTTTCATATCGACGTGCGCTTCCAGATGGCCTTCACCCAGCTGCACGAGATCGCGGACTATGTCCACTCTCTTCTGGAGCGGAAACGGCGCATCGTGGTCGAGCACTTTAACCTGCTGTTCCCACTAATGGGGAGAAACGCCGATCTGATAATCGGTATAGGGGAGGAGATTATCGTCGTGAGACCAAGCGTGTTCGGGCCTAGTCCCGACAGCATTTACCGCATTGTCCACGAATCACTCAAGTACCGCAAGATGGCACACAGCGCCGAAGATATCACCATGCAAATCCTCACCGAAACGTTTCAGATCGGGGAGGATGAGTACTTCTCGTCGGACATCAGAAACGGCTTCGTCCTTAAGTTCCCACGAAAACCCACGATTGACTTGACTCACTTGGAGGAAAAGATCAGGGAGGAGATCGACAAGGAACTGGATATCGCGTACCTGGACGACAAGCATATCGTGATTGGCGACAAGGTGATCCCGTGCGATGGCCCTCGATTTCACGTCCGCAACACCCGGGAGATCGTGGAGTTTAGTATCCATAAGGAGCTGATTTATGACCCCAAGTCCAACACCTACTGCCTGATAGGATTGGTGGATAGCCATACCGATGATATCGAGAATCGAAACACCTACCATTTCTTAACGCGGGATTACCCTACAACAACCCACAGCATATGAGACAGATAGAAGCCCACCGAGTCACCGAGCTGGTCGAACAGCTCTGCATTGAAGCGTGCTGCGTGATTGCCCGCGATATTGAAGGCAGCTTCGCCCGTTACCGGGAGACGGAGAGGTCCCCTTTGGGGAAACAGGTGCTCACCACCATGATCGAAAACGCGTCGATTGCCCGGGAAGAGCGAGATCCCTTATGCCAGGACACTGGTATGACGGTGGTCTTCGTCACCATGGGACAAGAGGTTCACGTGACGGGTGGCTTTATCGAAGAGGCCATCAACAAAGGGGTGCGCCAGGGGTACGTGAAGGGGTACCTCCGCAAATCGGTAGTGGAAGACCCTTTCAACCGGGTAAACACGGACGATAACACGCCGGCGGTTATCCACTACGAGATGGTTCCGGGTGACACTTTCCGGGTGACCGTCGCACCCAAGGGGTTCGGGAGCGAAAATAAAAGCGCACTGCGCATGCTCACCCCAAGCGAGGGGGTAGAGGGGGTGAAACGGTTCGTGATCGATACCGTCGCTGCTGCCGGCGCAAGCGCCTGCCCTCCCGTAATTGTCGGCGTGGGTATTGGCGGTACCATGGAACGGGCCGCTTACCTAGCCAAGAAAGCACTCTTGCGACCGGTCGATACGAAGAACGAGGACGAGGAACTTATCTCCTTGGAAGCAGAACTGCTGGAGAAAATCAATAAGCTAGGGATCGGTCCCGCCGGACTGGGAGGCAGCACCACCGCCTTGGCGGTACACGTGATCACCCAGGCCACCCATATCGCCGGTCTGCCGGTCGCCGTCAACATCGGTTGCCACGCCACGCGCCACGCTTCGGGGGCGCTTTAATAAAGGGCCACTTTCTCCTACACAGCTACTCGAAAGGGAAAAAATGCTTACCCTTAAAAACAAAACAGTTAGTATTCAAACGAAACAGTAACCATCTAAAAAACGAACGCCCTCTAAAAAACTGACAACATGCAGGAAAAGAACCAACCACCCACGCCAATAAAGCTTACTACACCGCTGACTGACAGGATAACCCGCTCATTGAAGGCGGGCGACATGGTCTCGCTATCCGGAATTGTCTACACCGCCCGTGACGCCGCGCACGGCCGACTGGTAGAAATGGCCAACCGGGGCGAAGCGATGCCCTTTGCCTTTCCGGGGCAAGCGGTTTTCTACGCGGGACCTGCCCCCGCCAAGCCGGGTAGACCCATCGGTTCCGTGGGGCCCACTACCGGTAGCCGGATGGATGCCTACTCACCCCGCTTGATAGAGATGGGACTGAAAATCATGATCGGGAAAGGGAGTCGAAACGAGGAGGTGATAGAGGCTATCAAAAAACATGGCGGCATCTACTTCGCCGCTATCGGGGGCATTGCCGCCCTGATGGCACGAAGCGTTGAGAGCGCCAAGGTGATCGCGTTCGAGGATTTAGGTACCGAGGCGATCCGCGCGCTAAAGGTCACCTCCCTACCGCTTATCGTGGCCATCGACCACCAGGGAAACAACATCTACGAGACAGGACCCCGGCAGTATGCTACGCCGTAGGATATACCACAGCAGCTTATCGATATTTACAGCCGTAACCACCAATCGATAACACAGGCCAACCGAACAGCCTACCAGGGAAAGCCATACCCACCGAATAGTGTTCCACTCTTCAATTACGCCTCATGATCACGGGGGAGAAACGCTTTGAGTAGCGCCTCTTCAATGACCTTTGGAAAATGAAGATACTCTAGCTCATGCACCTTTCGCGCCACATCATCGGCACTGTCCGTGGGCAACACCTGGCATCGGGCTTGAAAGAGAATGGTTCCCTCGTCGTAGTGCTCATTAACGTAATGGACGGTGATACCCGACTCGGTGTCGCCTGCATCCACCACCGCCTGGTGAACCCGATCGCCATACATCCCCTTACCCCCATGCTTGGGCAACAAGGCAGGGTGAATATTTAGGATCCGGTCCGGGTAGGCTTCCAAAATGGGTGGCGAAACCTTTAACAAGAACCCGGCCAATATGATAAAGTCAACGCTATACGCCTGCAAGGCATCCAATACGGGCCTACCCTCCTCAAACTCCGCCTTGCAAAACGAGCGGGAAGGGATACCAAGCGCTTGAGCGCGCGTATGTACGAAAGCATCTTTCCTATTCGATAAAATTAACACTACCCGAATCCGTCTGTTCCCAGAAAAATATCGGGTAATATTTTCAGCGTTGCTCCCGTTACCCGATGCAAAAATGGCGAGATTAATCATGAAAAAGCCGTTTATTTGCACATAAATAGCAATTTTGTGCAATTTTATTGATTTTAAAGGACAAAAGTTTGCACAATTAGAGAAAATTTGTGTTACTTTGCAGTCGCGAATTTAGGAATAATATTTTTTATTAATCAATTAATATCGAAAGTTATGTCTGAAGTAGCACAAAGAGTAAAGGCGATTATCGTCGACAAATTGGGTGTTGAAGAATCTGAAGTAACGGAAACCGCCAGCTTCACCAATGATTTGGGAGCTGACTCTCTCGACACTGTTGAGTTGATCATGGAGTTCGAAAAAGAGTTCAACATCTCGATTCCTGATGACCAAGCGGAGAAGATCTCTACCGTTGGTGACGCGATTTCTTACGTGGAAGAACACGCGAAATAACCCATTCCCTTTTTATGAAATTAAAAAGAGTAGTAGTAACAGGCCTCGGCGCGATTACACCGCTGGGCAACGATGTTCAGACCACCTGGAAGAACGCGGTTGCCGGCAAGAGTGGCGCCGGGCCTATTACCCATTTTGACGCCTCGCTGTTCAAGACGCGCTTCGCGTGCGAGGTGAAAGACTTTGACCCCTCCAGCCTGTTTGACCGCAAGGAGGCGAGAAGGTATGACCGTTACTCACAGTTAGCCATTCAGGCGGCTAAGGAGGCGATGGCTCACTCCGGACTCGACCTTGAGGAAGAAGATAAAGACCGCATCGGGGTTATTTTTGCCGCTGGGATTGGTGGTATTAAAACTTTTGAAGAGGAGGTAGGCGGATATTATCAGGCGATAGACAAAGGGCCTCGGTTCAATCCTTTTTTCATTCCGAAAATGATAGCGGATATCGCCGCTGGGCATATCTCTATGATTTATGGACTGAGGGGACCCAATTACGCTACCGTATCGGCTTGCGCCTCTTCCACCAATGCCATCGTTGACGCGTTCAACCTAATTCGGCTGGGCAAGGCCAACGTAATCGTCACGGGTGGAGCAGAAGCGACCGTAACTCCTGCAGCCGTTGGTGGCTTCAACGCGATGATGGCCATGTCCGTGCGCAACGATTCCCCGGAGACCGCTTCCAGGCCTTTTAGCGCGAGCCGCGACGGCTTCGTTATCGGCGAGGGTGCATCGGTGCTTATCCTGGAGGAGCTGGAGCACGCGAAGGCTCGCGGTGCCACCATCTACGCCGAGGTGGCCGGGGGGGGACTATCTGCCGACGCGTACCACATCACCGCCTCTCACCCCGAGGGGCTGGGTGCCAAGCTGGTCATGCGAAACGCCCTAGAGGATGCCGGCATGCAGCCCGAAGATATCGACTACATCAACGTGCACGGTACATCCACCCCGGTAGGGGACATCTCGGAGGCGAAAGCGATCATCGACGTGTTTGGCGACTACAGCTACAAACTGAATATAAGCTCCACAAAATCGATGACCGGTCACCTGCTGGGCGGCGCGGGTGCCCTGGAGGCAATGCTCTGCATCATGGCGCTCAGGGATCAGGTCGTGCCCCCCACCATTAACCACGAAGAGGGGGACGATGACCCGGAAATTGACTACCGCCTGAATTTCACGTTCAACAAAGCCCAGAAAAGGGAGATACGGGCCGCGTTATCAAATACTTTCGGTTTTGGTGGACACAACGCGAGCGTAATTCTCAAGCAATACAACCAGTAAGGTGCTAAGACGATTTATCAAGAGGGTTAAGGTTCTGCCTCACCACGGGAAAGAGCCTTATCTTTCCTTTTACCATATCCTCGGGTTCTATCCCGACCGGATTGATCTCTACCTGGAAGCCATGACGCACCGTTCCTCTTCCACCCGGTCGAGCAAGGGGAAGTGGGTCAACAACGAGCGGCTTGAGTTCCTCGGCGATGCCATCCTCGATGCCATCGTCACCGATATCCTGTACAAAAGATTTGAAAACAAAAAAGAGGGGTTTCTCACGAACATGCGCTCGCGTATCGTGCAGCGGGAGACCCTGAACAAACTGGCCATGAACCTGGGGATCGACAAGCTCATCGTCTCCTCCACGCGTAACCTGGCCCACAACACCAACATCTACGGGGACGCCCTGGAGGCGCTAATCGGTGCCATCTACCTGGATCAAGGGTACCGGGTAGCCAAGAAGTTCGTTTTCGAAACGATGATCAAGCAGCACCTGAACATAGACAAGGTGATGAAGAGCGAGGTCGACTTCAAGTCGAGACTCATCGAGTGGGGCCAAAAAAACAAGGTGGAGGTCCGCTTCGAGCTCACCGAATCACTGTTCGATGCGCAGAACAACCCCGTTTTCATCTCCTGCGTGAAGGTAGCAGACGAGGAGGTAGGCTCAGGCAAAGGCTACTCTAAGAAAGAGTCACACCAGATGGCCGCCAAGGTGGCCATCAAAAAGCTACGCGAGAGCAACGAACTCCGTGAAACACTGATCGAAGCGGCGAGAGAAATCTCTCCTGAGGAAGAAGAGGACTCCGGCAACTAACCCTTTAACCGGGGTAATCATACGTCCCGAACGAGATTCCCATTCGACTGCCCTGCACCACCAAATCGTTATCGGGTGTCACCAACCGAAGGCGTCCCGCCACCTCCGACAACGGCACATCGGTAATCTCGTTGCCTATCTTGGCTACCATCCTGCCGTACCTCCTCTTGCTAATCAGCTGAGCCGCATGTCCCCCGAGCAACGTTCCCAAGTTCCGGTCGGCGGGCGATGGCGAACCGCCCCGCTGGATATACCCCAAGACGGTCTCTCTCGTCTCGTAGCCGGTCCGTTCCTCGATCTCCCTTGAGAAATAGGTGGCCGGCCGTTCATTGGTAGGCACCTCCAGCCCTTCGGCAACCGCCACGATAGAGTAGGCCTTCCCTATCTCCATCCGCTTCTTTATCTTATCGATCACCACCTGCATGTTGTATCCCAGTTCCGGTAACAAAATAATATCCGCCCCGGCAGCCATACCGGCGTGAAGGGTAATCCACCCCGCGTGGTGGCCCATCAGCTCGATTACCATCACGCGACGATGCGAACTGGCGGTTGAGTGGAGGCGGTCGATTGCCTCGCACGCGATGTTTACCGCGGTATCAAAACCAAACGTGATATCGGTACCGTAGACATCGTTATCGATGGTCTTGGGCACACCCACCACGTTCAATCCCATCTCCGACAGCATCCAGGTGGTACGCTGCGTCCCATTCCCGCCAATGCAGACCAGGCAGTCGAGTTCCAGCTCGTGGTACGCATCTTTAATCTGCTCCCTATCCTTTTCATCGGGGGAGGAGATCATGCTTCGAAATATTTTTTCGCGTGCGGTTCCGAGGATGGTCCCCCCCAGGTTTAGTATGCCCGATAGCGATGCATCGGTTAGCTCAATGGTATCTTTATACAAGAGCCCGGAGAACCCGTTCTGAATACCGATTACCTGCATCCCGTAGTGATTAATGGCCGTTTTGCCAACACCCCGAATGGTGGCGTTGATGCCGGGTGCGTCCCCTCCCGATGTAAGAATACCTACTCTCATACGATTAATTTATATTTACGTTAATGTGTATGGCACGTTGGATGATGTCGGCCGCCCGATCCGATGCGCCGGTTTCCCCCATGATCCGCCGCAACTCCGCGTACTGGTTCAGCATCTTCTCGCGGTAAGCCGAATCTTTAAGTAACCGGTAAAGCTCCTTTCGGATATTTCCGACAGTGAAAAACTTCGCGAACAGCTCCTTCACCACCTCCCTGCCACACACCAGGTTGACCAGCGATATGTAGGGAGTATGGAGAATATGTTTAAACGCCCAATAAGCCATCCTGGGTGCTGGCATCCGGTAGCAGACCACCTGAGGTACATTCAGGAGAGCCGTCTCCAGCGTGGCCGTGCCCGAGGTCACCAAGGCGGCATCGGCCTGCGACAAAATTCGATAGGTCTGGTCAAACAGCACAACCGCCCCGTGACCGTCACCTGCATAGGCCTCGTAAAACGAGGGGTCGATACCTGGGGCACCCGCCACCACCAGCTGGTACTCCTCCGTGAAGGGGGCCGCGGCCTGAAGCATCGACGGCAAGTTGTTCTCGATCTCCTGCTTGCGACTCCCTGCCAACAGGGCGATGATAGGTCGTTCATCCAGCCCGTTCGCCCCGATGAACTGCCCGAACGTCTCCTCTTTAAAAGGCCTTTGGGCGATCGCATCGACCGTGGGGTTGCCCACGTAATGCACCTGGTAATCGTGTTTCTTGAAAAAGTCGACCTCAAACGGAAGGATGCAGAGCATCTCGTCAACGTACTTTTTAAAAGACTTCACCCGGTACTCTTTCCACGCCCACACCTTGGGGGAGATATAATAGAAAACCGGGATGCCCAGGTGGCGCCTCACATACTTGGCAACCTTGAGGTTAAAACCGGGATAATCAATCAGGATGACGGCATCGGGACTATACCCGGCAATATCCCGTTTACAAAAATCAAGGTTTTTCAGAATAGTGCGGGCATTCAATATAACCGGGAGGAAACCCATGAAGGCCATCTCGCGGTAATGTTTCACCAGCGTACCCCCCACTGCTTGCATCAAGTCACCCCCGAAGAAACGGAAATCGGCCCCTTCATCCAACCCCTTCAACGACCGCATCAAGTTAGAAGCATGCAGGTCACCAGAAGCCTCCCCCGCGACAAGGTAATATTTCATACGATTATTTTACCTTTACTTTTCGGTGTATGGAACTCGCTTTTAATCGTCGTCATGGGTGTAAATGATTTACATGCTCGTTTCATACGATTAATTTATCTTTGAACAAAAGTACTCATTTTTTCAGACAACCGATATTATTAATCGACTATAGACGTTTCATTTTCATGAAAAGTTTCGAAATATTTTCTTCTATTGATTTATAAAGTATATTTGCTATCAAACATAATCATATAGTATTCAATGACACGAGGATCCATCCACATCATTTCGTTACTCTGTGTATCATTCCTTTACGTGGCGTCATCCCAGGCTCAATCGCTTTTCATTGAAGCGGAAAGTTTTCAAGATAAAGGGGGGTGGGTCGTGGATCAGCAAAGCATAGACGTGATGGGGTCTTCCTATTTGATGGCTCACGGGCTGGGTGTACCTGTCCAGGATGCTACAACAATCATAAAAGTTCCTCAAAGCGGGAATTATAGGGTTTGGGTGAGAACCAGAAACTGGGCCGCACATTGGGCGCCAACCGGGGATCCACCCGGGAAATTTCAACTGTTGTTTAATAATCAGCAACTAACGAAAGTAATATTTGGAACCGAAGAGGCAAACTGGCACTGGCAAGATGGAGGGGTAGTCGCCTTAGAAAAGGGGATGCTGAAGTTGTCGCTGCACGATATGACGGGGTTCAACGGCAGATGCGATGCTGTTTTATTGACGACCGATTTACAGTTTTCACCGCCGAACGACAACGAAACCCTGTCGGCTCTAAAGAAAAATTCACTACATAAGGTTACACCGCGTTACGCGGGTAAGTACGATTTGGTTGTGGTTGGAGGAGGTATTGCCGGGATAACCACCGCCATTACCGCCGCGAGGATGGGGATTAGGGTAGCGTTGATTCAAAATCGCCCCGTATTGGGAGGAAATAACAGCTCCGAAGTCAGGGTGGGCCTTTCGGGCCTTATTTTTAAAGAGCCATACCCCAACCTGGGGAAAGTGGTGGATGAAATAGGACCGATAGGTCATTGGACGCTCTATGAAGCCAACCAAGACCCCGAAGCCGAAAGGAGTAAAAAGATACTCAAAGTCATTGAGAAGCATCCCGAAAAAAAACAACACAACGCGGGCCCGAAAAGCAATTACGAGGATGAGAAGAAAATAGAAATCGTGAGGAAAGAGAAAAACATCGACCTGTTCCTGAACACCCATGTCTTTGATCTTAAGAAACAGGGCGACAAAATTACCGCGGTCATAGGAAAAGACATTATCAGCGGAGAAGAGACGATTTTCGAAGGGAAACTATTTGCCGATTGCACGGGCGATGCCAACTTGGGATTTTTAGCCGGTGCGGATTACAGGATGGGGCGGGAGAGTAAAGCGGAAACAGGAGAAGAAAGCGCCCCCGAGGAGCCTGATAGCCTGGTGATGGGCACCTCCGTTCAATGGTACTCGGAGGAACTCGCGGAACCGTCCTCGTTCCCTATTACGCCATGGGCCATACAGTTTACGGAAGAGAGCTGTCAAAAATTAACCCGCGGCGACTGGAACTGGGAAACAGGCTTGTGGCTCGACCAGGTAAAGGAGATCGAGAAAATACGGGATCACGCTTTAAGGGCGGCTTTCGGCAACTGGTCATTCCTTAAGAACCAAAGCAACGACAAAGAGCAATACGTGCGTTACAAGTTATCGTGGGTGGCCTACATTGGAGGGAAACGGGAATCAAGGAGATTACTGGGTGACGTGATTCTTACGGAACAGGATGTACTGAACAACATTCCTTACGACGATGCCAGCTTTACGACCACTTGGCCGATAGATTTACATTATCCAGAACCAGTAGAGGGGTTGGAAAATGAAGCGCCCTTTTTGGCGAAATCCGTCTCACGATCGATTAAACCGTACGCGGTACCGTACCGAGCCCTTTACTCGAGAAACATTGAAAACCTGTTTATGGCTGGGAGGAACATCAGTGTAACGCACGCGGCATTGGGGACAGTGAGGGTTATGCGAACAACCGGCATGATGGGAGAAGTGGTGGGAATGGCTGCTTCGATTGCCCTTACACACGACACTACTCCACGCGGGGTTTACCTATATCATTTGGATGAACTTAAAACGCTGATGGCAAAAGGAGCACCCGAGACGTAATACCGTCTCTTAGGCATTGTTTTACTTGTTGTGGGTTAGCATACCGGTAAAAATGAAATTATTATGAATATTAAAAAGTTTGTTGCATTTGCTTTAACAGCATGTATCATCTATTCGGTAAATGCAGAAATTGCAACCTCGCTTTTCATTGAAGCGGAAAGTTTTCAACAAAAAGGGGGCTGGGTGGTCGACCAACAGTTCATGGATTTAATGGGATCACCCTACCTGATGGCACATGGACTAGGCACCACGGTAGAAGATGCGACCACCACAGTACATTTCGCTAAGTCCGGAGAATATACCCTGTTCGTGAGAACCTACAACTGGACATCGCCCTGGACAACAAAGGAGGGCCCCGGTAAATTTCAAGTGACGGTAAACGGACAGCCACTAAACGGTAAGGTTTTAGGTGCGAAAGGCAACGCTTGGGAGTGGCAAGAGGCAGGCAAGGTGAAGGTACACGCCGGGGCGGTTACCGTTGGATTGCGAGACCTAACCGGCTTCAACGGCCGTTGCGACGCCCTGTACTTTACCATGGATGACGTTGCACCGCCCAATGAACCCGAGGCTTTAACGACATTCAGGAAAAAGCAACTCGAGTTGCCGGATGTTGTGCCCAGCGCGGGGGAATTCGACCTCGTGGTGGTAGGTGGGGGAGTTGCCGGTACTACCGCCGCCCTCACGGCCGCCCGATTAGGCTTGAAGGTCGCCCTTATTCAAGATCGCCCGGTCTTGGGGGGCAACAACAGTTCAGAAGTAAGGGTGCACCTGGGAGGGCGAATGAACCTTGACCCTTACCCAAGGTTAGGGGACGTGGTCAACGAAATCGCCCCGCTAAGGGGAGGTAACGCCCAGCCGGGGGTATATTATGAGGATGAGAAAAAGTTAGAGATGGTCAACGCGGAAGATAATATAACCCTATTCCTGAACTTCAGGGCCTTCGAGGTTGAAAAAGAGGGAACGGCTATTAAAACCGTGCTTGCCAAACATATTGAAACAGCCGAAGAGTTAAGCTTTTCCGCTCCTCTTTTCGCGGATTGTACCGGTGACGGGACGATCGGGTATCTGGCCGGTGCCGATTTCTCCATGGGTAGAGAAAGTAGGGCAGAGTTTAATGAACCGTCCGCCCCCGATGAGGCAGATAGCCTCACCATGGGCTCATCCGTTCAATGGTACTCGAATGAAGGGAAGGGAAAGTATCCTTTCCCCCTGTTTAACTACGGCATAGAGGTTAACGAGGCAAACGTCCAAAAAGTAACCATGGGCGAATGGACCTGGGAAACGGGCATGAACTTAGACCAAGTTTTTGACTTCGAACGAATCAGGGACTATGGTATGCTGGTGGTTTACTCCAACTGGTCTTACCTGAAAAACGAAAGTTCGGTCAAACAAGAGTATACATCCAGGTACCTGGACTGGGTGGCCTATATCGCGGGAAAAAGAGAATCACGCCGATTGTTAGGGGACAAGGTGCTGACGGAAGTAGACCTAACCGACTTCGTGATCTATCCTGACGCCTCCGCGCCGACAAGCTGGACGATTGACCTCCATTACCCCGACCCCAAAAACACGGAGCATTTCACCGGTGCGGAATTTAAATCGATCGCGGTTCATAAAGCGATACATCCCTATCCAATCCCCTATCGCTGCCTATATTCCCGAAACGTGGATAATCTTTTCATGGCAGGTAGAAACATAAGCGTCACGCATGTAGCTTTAGGTACCGTTAGGGTCATGCGTACCACCGGGATGATGGGAGAAGTGGTAGGAATGGCTGCCTCGATCGCCACTAAACACGACACAACCCCCCGGGGTGTTTATCAAAAGCATCTACGAGAATTACAACGACTCATGACCGCAGGAGCCGGAAAGCACGACATCGAGAACGTTCAGGATTATAATTTAGGGGGAACCTTAGGGCCGAGAAAAATTAATCTGCAGATTCCCCCATACGATAAAAACTAAGGCCTGTTCCCTACAGCTCCCACCCTTTAAGTTGCGAACAAAAATCGTACGCGGTCAGATCAGTTTTTATGGGAACCACGGCAGCGTAACCGTTAGCGAGCGCCCACTCGTCATTCTCCTCGTTATCCTTATCCCAGTTATCGAACTGGCCGGTCATCCAGAAGACCTCCCTCCCCACGCCATCTCGGGTTCGATAATACTCGTTCACCCACTTCCCGGGTGTCTGGGTGGCTACCCTTATCCCGCGCACCTTTCCCTTGGGCACGTTCACGTTGAGGCTTACCCCCGTTGGGAGACCCTTTTCCAGCACTTTGCGCGAAACCACGCGGGCCACCTTCACCACCTCAGAAAAATCAGCATCGGGATGGAAATCGCAGAGCGAGTACGCGATGGAAGGGACATCGAAAAGAGACCCTTCAACGGCAGCTCCCACGGTTCCCGAATAGATCACGCTAATCGCGGCGTTGGAGCCATGGTTAATACCCGACACCAACAGATCGGGCTTTCGATCCACGAACTCGTTCAGCGCCAGCTTCACGCAATCGGCGGGCGTGCCATTACACACGTACATGGTAAATCCCTCCTCCTTCGTATGCAACCAAGCCCTCAGCGCATGTTCGGCAGATATGGCTCCCGCCATACCGGAACGGTGCGTGTGGGGTGCAAACACGATAATCTCTCCCAACCCCTTCATCGCCTCGGTGAGCGAAACAATGCCCTTCGCCTGATACCCATCGTCGTTCGTTATCAGTATCAGCGGTTTCTTACTCCTCATGTTATCTCTTTTGTTCAATGATCAATGTTCAATGGCAACGGGCATTTCGGGTCACCCCTTCACATCTGACGGAATTCCCCATGATACCGCCCATTCTTGTTGAAGCGCAAATATAATCAAATTTAGCCATTTCCTCCTACCCGGGATATTACAAAACGGTTAATTCGCCCGTTCTGGCATGAAGAGCTATCCTCATTTTTTGTCTTTTTCCGCCATAATTTTTCAGGTTTTATCCCCTGCACTTGTGAAAAGCCATTTTTTCACCTATTTTTGATGCTTGAATTAAAAGTACCCGACAAAATGAAAAAGCTAAGTTCCATTTTTTCCCTCCTTTTTATCAGTACGTTGATCTTCTCGCAGGAGGTTGCACCGGTTAAGAACGTGATCGTGATGATCCCCGACGGCACCTCTATCGGCGTCTACTCGGCAGCCCGGTGGTTTAAGCACTACAATGGCTTGGGCGACACCCTCCATATCGACCCCTACCTAACAGGGACCGTCACCACCTTCTCTTCCAACGCACCCATCGGTGACTCGGCACCCACCAGCTCTACCTACGCTACGGGCGTGCTTCAACAGACGGGCAACGTGGCCATCCACCCTGAACCGTCGCCCAACGACCTCTACCCGGTAGATGCATCCCGCACCTTTCAGCCGGCAGCGACCATCCTTGAGGCCTCGAAAATAGAGAAGGGGAAGGCAGTGGGTCTCGTGGTGACCTGCGAGTTCCCGCATGCGACCCCGGCCGACTTCTCGGCACACCACTACAGCCGCGGCAACTACAAGGCGATCGCCTCGCAGATGGCGCACCAGAACCTCGACGTGATGTTCGGCGGTGGCAACGACATACTAACCGACGAGATTAAAGAGCACTTCGCCCAAAATGGCACCCGCCTGATTCAAGACGATAGGGATGCACTGCTCAATTACCAAGGCGATGAAAAGGTATGGGCACTGTTCGGGAAAAAAGCCCTGCCCTACAATATCGACAGGAATCCCGAGAAGGTGCCCTCGCTCGCTGAGATGACTGCCAAGGCCTTAGAACTGCTCTCGAAAAAAGAGAACGGCTTCTTCCTTATGGTAGAGGGGAGCCAGGTGGACTGGGCAGCCCACGCCAACGACGCCGCCGCGATGATCGATGAGTTCCTCGCCTTTGATGAGGCGGTGCGGCTTGTGATGGAGTTTGCCGAAAGGGACGGGAACACCGCCGTGATCATCACCTCCGACCACGGCAACAGTGGCTTCTCTATCGGCAGACGGGACTGCCCGGGATACGACAAGTTATCGATCGAGCAGCTGTTCGGTGCTGTCTCCAACTACAAGCTGAGCGCCAACGGCTTGGAGGCGATCCTCAGCAAGACGGAGCCAGACGAGATGAAGGCGGTGTTTAAAGCGTACACCGGGATCGACATCACGGACGAAGAGTTAACAACATTGCTCTCATCCAAGAACTACAAGGAGGGCAACTACATGGAGGTGTCCAACAGCGATAACCTGGCGCACCACATCGTGAACATATTGAACGCGCGCACCTGCTTCGGGTTCACTACGGGTGGGCATACCGGTGAAGAGGTACTGCTTGCCTGCTACCACCCCGCCGGTCACCTGCTAAAGGGGAACGTGAAGAACCGTAAGGTAAACCAGTACCTGCAAAAGGTGACAGGACTTGAAACGTCGCTGCAAGAGCTAACCGACCAGATTTTCGTGAACCACGCGGAAGTCTTTTCCGGAATGAATTATATCATCGACAAGAGCGATGGTGACTTTCCGGTGTTGCATGTAACCAAGGGGAGAGACACCTTGGAGGTGAAAGCCTTCTCATCGGTAGCCAAGCGAAACGGGAAACCTTTCGATATTGGCTCGGTAGTGGTCTACATTGACAAGAACGACACCTTTTACCTGCCGGTCGACCTGCGTGATCGGCTGTAATCGCCACAACACTGCCATCCTAAGGTACCGAGCACCCGTGACAAAATGAGTCATGGGTGATATAGTCCTGTATTTCAACGAGATTGAATATCACGCACCCCCCGGGAAACCTAAAAGCCGTTGACGAAACTTGACCCGTAAAAGAGCAACATCAGCAGCAACCAACCGTACGCCATGTAGATATGCCTTTTGACTTGCGTCCTCGTGTAGAGGTAGGCGTTCAGGATGGATACCAGCGATATGGCAAAAAGAAGGAAGAAGCGAAGATGTTCCCAGTAGATTAGGGATAACAGTAGCATGGCTACCACGAGGAACACCACGAACCGCATGGTAACAAGCGTGAGCACCTTATCGCGCATGTAAATTTTAGCGGCAAGGGCAATGTTAAAAACGAAGAAAAGGAGACCCAGGAAAAAGACACCCCACTCCGCGGTTGAAAAACTTGAAAGGGAGGGGAAAGAGAAGGATGCAAAATGCAGGAACGGTCGGGCAAAACCGGCCAGGTCGTCCGTGAAAAAGTAAACGGAAAATAGCGTCACGTAGACCAGCGAGAGCCCGAAGAGCGAAGCGATAAATGACCGGGACTGCCCACCCCGCATCGACCGTTCTCCGCTCCACCACAAAGGCAGGAGCCACAACGCGAACACCTGAAAGAGCGAGGCCAGCCCAATCAATACGGCGGAACGAAAAGAGTAAAGGTAGCTATCCGGTTGCTGATACGACTCCAGTAACGGGAAAAAGGCAAACAAAATAAAAAGAATCGCCACGTAGTCACCACTCATCACCAGGAAGCAGGGGTGCAGGCTGAACAGGAACAACGGCGCCACGAAAGGGAGGTAAGAACGGGCACGCACCAGGTTGAATCGGCTATTCATCAGCGAGAGCACCCACGCGATGGCGAAGATGGATACGGTTGATGCCAGAAACGATATCAGTGGATCAGCAAACCATCCCGACAACGGGTTCCAAAGGTGGTTGTCAGTCAGCGGCAAGGAACTTCGAAAAGGATCGGCGTAAAGGAAAAGGAGAGTCCTCATTAACAGGAACCCCAATACGCCCAAGGAAGGAATAAAGCGCCCCTCGACAAAAGTTCTGCGAAAGAAATTTACCGTTCCCTTCATCCATTCAACCCCTTATTTGGTATGCTTCCCGCAATATCCCACACATTTTCTTTAATATCTCCCTCTTGGTTACCCATGATTCCCTTGAACCGCCCGTAAACGTGCCACTACCTCCTGTGAACCCCCTTTAAATTCCCCTTCTAAAAGGTACCGTAAGCCTTTCTTAGGTCTTTTCCAATATCCCTTCTAAAGTAGCGTTTTTCAAAGCGGATCTTTTCAATGCTCCGGTAGCTGGCTTCCAGTGCCTCCTCCATCGTATCCCCGAGCGATGTGACCGCCAACACGCGGCCCCCGGAGGTCACCACCCCATCATCGGCCTCTTTCGTACCCGCGTGGAAGACGAGACTTCCCGTCACCTCATCCAGGCCGCTAATGAGTTTCCCCGTCTCGTACGATCCGGGGTAGCCCCCCGATGCCATCACCACAGCCACGGCGTGACGGGAATCTATCAACAATGATCGTTCTCCGAGCGTCTCGGTGGCCACCCCCACCAGCAGGTCGAGCAGGTCGGACTGCACGAGCGGTATCACCGCCTGCGTTTCGGGATCACCCATCCGCGCGTTGTACTCGATCACCTTCGGATCTTCCTCCACCTTGATAAGTCCCAGGAAAATGAATCCCTTGTAAGGGATACCCTCTGCCCGCAGCCCGTTCACGGTCGGCTCCACGATCCGGGTCCGAACCTTCTCCATGAAATCGTCATCCGCGAATGGTACCGGCGACACGGCTCCCATCCCACCGGTGTTCAGGCCGCTGTCTCCCTCGCCGATGCGCTTGTAATCTTTCGCCACCGGCAGGATCTTGTAGCTCTTGCCGTCGGTCAACACGAATACCGAGCACTCCACGCCCGAGAGGAACTCCTCGATCACCACCCGGCGACTTGCCTCGCCAAACTGACCATCTAACATCTCCCCGAGTTGTCGCTTCGCATCAACGGCATCATCCACGATCAACACCCCTTTCCCGGCGGCCAAGCCATCCGCTTTTAGGACGTAGGGCGATGGGAGGCTATCGATAAACGCATACCCCTCCCCGATGGTTTCGCTTGAGACCGTGAGAAAACGGGCGGTAGGTATCTGGTGGCGCACCATGAAGTTCTTCGCGAAGTCCTTGCTCCCCTCCAGCATCGCCCCCTCCTTCGAGGGGCCAATCACGTGGATATGGCGGGTTGACTCATCGCTGTGAAAGAAATCGTAGACACCCTCCACCAGCGGCGCTTCCGGCCCCACCACGATCATATCGATATCGTGATCCAGTGAAAAAGTTTTCAACGCGTCAAAATCGATCGCCCCGATAGGCACGTTCGTCCCCACCGCGGCAGTGCCCGCGTTGCCGGGCGCGATGTATAGGCGATTCAACAGGGGGCTCTTGCTCAGCTTCCATGCCAACGCGTGCTCTCGTCCCCCCGATCCAAGAAGTAACAGATTCATACGATCGTTCATCATTGATGGTTTAACAACAGACAAAGCTACGAAAAAAAACGTACATTCCCGGCAAGCTACGCCTTATCGAAAGGTATAAATGGCGAAAATTTTATTCTTAGTGATTCATTCGTTACCTTTGCAGGTATGCAGTTCGAACTTTTTCCATCGGAGCGATTTTCTTTCTTCAGCCTTGGCAGCGGCAGCAGCGGGAACTGTTACTACCTGGGGAACCCCGCTTACGGGATCCTGATCGATGCCGGTATCGGGCCCCGAGTAACCAAGAAACGGTTGGCCGAGCATGGGGTGAATCTTTCGACCATCATGGCCGTTCTGATTACCCACGATCACTACGACCATATCCGATCGGTCGGCTACTTCGGCGAGAAGATGCACATTCCGGTTTACGCCACGAGGGAGGTGCACCGAAGCATCGCCAACAACCGGCTGATACGTTATAGCCTCAATGGCTCCACCGTTCATATCGAAAAGGGGAAACCGTTTCAGATCGAAGGAATCCAGGTTACCGCGTTCGACGTGCCACACGATAGCAACGACAACTCCGGCTTCTTTATCGAATTCCACGACCAAACCCTCACGCTGGCCACCGACGTGGGTACCATCACCGATGAGGTCACTCACTACGCCGGCAAGGCCAACCACCTGGTCATCGAGAGCAATTACGACGAGGAGATGCTACGCAACGGGAGGTACCCCCTTCACCTGAAACGGCGAATCACCTCCGGAACGGGGCATCTTAGCAACCGACAGACGGCCGAGTTCCTGGCTAACAACTTCTCCCCCGACCTGCAAAACATATGGCTCTGCCACTTGAGCGGCGACAACAACAGCCCGGAGCTGGCTTACACTACGGCGAAGGAGCACCTCTCCGGGAAAGGAATCGAAGTCGGGCGCGACGTGGCGCTGCACGTCCTCAAGAGAAACACGCTATCGCACCGGGTACTGTTTTGAGAGGTAAGGTTGCCGTAAGGTATCACCTCTTTGTTGGCGAGCATCTATTCCTTGTGATGTTTTAAGCCGTTATTTAGCTCCTTTTTAGCAGTTCCAACAGTTGTCGGTCAAGTTTATGGCCTTTATAGTTTTCATATTTCACGTCCTCGCGCTCGCTGTCTAAAACACCGAACGATCCATGTAAGTTCCATAAAGACCACCCCCAACCTTGTTCTTTAAAAAGAGCGAAAAGATCCTCTAACCAGGCCAATGCCACTTTGTGAGGGGTTTTATTAAAACACCCCATCTCCCCAATATGGACTTTTCCCCCCTTGGCCACCCACTCTTTCCAAGGCAAAATAGAGCTTTCTCTCAAGTATTCTTGGTCGTACTTTACACCGTCTACCATTAAAGGCCATTGGAGTTTCTCTTCAGGAAATTCCATCAGTTGTTTCATTCCCGGCCACCCGGCCCTGAAATGAGAGATCAACATGGGGTCATAACCTCTACCACTTTGAATGATATTAGGAACATCCGTTAAGGTCATCAATGGAACCCTGCCAACATCTTTTCCGTCGACGATTATCAGCCTGTTGGGGTCTTTTTCTCTAATGCAGTTTACCAAGGCTCTGGCAACCTTGTCATATTTTTCGACTTCAACAGCCGGTGCCTCGTTGATTAGGTTAAAACTTACCGTTTTGTTTGGAACCCCTTTGTAGCGGCTGGCAAAAGTGCTCCAATGGTGTATGCAAGCTTGTAAAGGCGCTTCATCTTCGAACAAATTGGTAGGTACTCTTGGAGCATTGATGCAATACCCGGGAACACGGTGAAAATTTAAATTCACATGCAGGCCGTACTGTTTTCCATACTCTACCGCTTTGTCGATTTCCTGAAGGATATTTTCGTCTATCCTGTACCAATCCTCTTCTTGGCTCCAGCACCAATAGGACAATGGTATCCTCACGAAATTAAATCCCCATTCAGCCATCAGCTCAAAATCTTTTTCATCGAACGCTGATTGCCTATCCGGATTAAATTTGTTCAATAGATTGAAACCTTTCCATAAGGGAGCCGTTTCTGCAGTGATGTCCTTTTCTCTGCTTACCCCTTTGTTTGACATGCAAGAGGTAAATTGTAATAAGCTACCACCACTGGCTAAAGCAGCGGAAGAGCCTGCCAAAGTTTTAATAAAATCCCTTCTTGTTGTCATGATCATATATCATCGTAAAGAATCGCTATTGTCAGTTACAAATATCGTTAAGTTTTTTGGGTACGCAAGTATTTTGTACTTTTGTGTGCAATCGATGCAGCCTCATCGATATTGACGTAAGTCATGAGGTTGTCACGTTGGACCTACGTTGAGTTAATTGCCTGTATGAACATGAAAGTACTCTACGCCTTTGGAGGAATCCCCCCCTATTACGACGCCACGCTTAGGACGCTGGCACGCAAGGGGGTTGATATCTCCGTGGTGATTCCCAAGGGCAAGGGGCTTTCGCTGGGGCAAAACGTGAAGCTCATCGATGACGTCCCCAGTTGTTACAAGGTGATTCAGGCGAAAGAGAAGAGGGCGATTCTTGGGAAACCCTACTTCCCCCGCCTCCCTGCCATTCTCGTTGAGGAACGACCCGATATCGTGGTGATGGGATGGCCCTACTTCTTGCAGTTTTTCTTTCAACAGGCGTTGCGAAAAGCCATTAAGGCGACGAACACGAAGCTGGTGATCCGCGAAATCCCGTTCCGGGTACCCCCTTACGGGGCGGTGAGCGCTTTCTTCAAAGAGCACCGCTTTTTCGATGAAGGGATGAGGCTTTTAAACGAGCAACCGCTCTTCCTGTCCCGCCAATGGGTGCTTGCGCGTATCCGCCGGTACTGCTACAGTCGTGCAGATGGGGCGCTCGCTTACGCCACCGTGGGGAAGGAGATCATGCCGACCTACGGCATCGCGGACGACAAGGTGTTCGTCACCTACAACGCCAACGACACGGACGAGCTGTTCGCCATCAAGCAGCGACTAACCGAAGCGGGTACGCCTCAGAAAAAGAACCCCTACCGGGTTATTCACGTGGGGCGCTTGGTGAAGTGGAAGCGGGTCAACCTGCTCATAGAGGCCTTCGCGAAAGTGCTCCTGCGGTTCCCGGAAGCGGAGCTGGTGATCATTGGCGACGGACCGGAGCTGGAGGCGTTGAAACGGCAAGCGGACGACCTGAACCTAACGGGAAAGGTGCTGTTTACCGGGGCGATCTACGACTACAAGCAGACTGCCACCCACCTCGCATCATCAGCGGTATACGCTTTAGCCGGGATGGGGGGACTATCCATCAACGACGCCATGACCTTCGGGTTACCCGTGATCTGCTCGGTTTGCGACGGCACGGAACGCGACCTGGTCATCGATGGCGAGAGCGGTTTCTTCTTCAAAGAGAACGACGCCGACGACCTCGCAACCAAGCTAACCATCCTGTTTGAAGAACCGGAACGCGCGGTGAAGATGGGAGAAGCGGCCTGGAAAGTGATCCGCGATAAGGTCAACCTCGACACGGTAAGCGAACGCTATATCCGCGCCTTTGGGAAGATTGTCTCAGGGAATCGAATGGTTCCCGTGGTTCCTGAAGAAGAGGTGGTGCCTACCTCCTCTTTAGGTGCCTCCACAGACAAACAGAAGTCGGTCAGACCGTTGAATTTGAAGACAAGCGAGCCTTTACAAGCATCCCCCTCAAACGAGCAACCGATGAACAACAGACGTGATTATTAAACAGACTACTATAAAAGAAAGCAATATGGAAGCATGTATAATTGGACTGGGGTACATTGGCTTACCGACCGCCGTGCTTGCTGCTGATGCCGGCATCAAGGTAGCCGGGGTAGACACCAACGCCTCAATCGTGGATGGAGTCAACGCGGGGAAAGTCCATTTTACCGAGCCGGGCCTGGATGTACTATGTAGTAAGGTGGTTACGGCAGGAATGCTGAAAGCCCATACTACGCCACGTCCCAGCGACGTGTTCATCCTGGCCGTACCCACCCCCTTCAAGGGGAACCACGAGCCGGATATCTCCTACGTCCTGGCTGCCGTGCGGAGCGCGATCTCCTGCTTTAAGCAGGGAGACCTGCTGATTATCGAATCTACCTGCCCCGTGGGTACTACCGAAAAGGTGGCCGGTTTGATTTTTTCCGAGCGCCCCGACTTGAAGGATACGTTTCACATTAGCTACTGCCCCGAGAGGGTGATGCCCGGGAACACGTTGTACGAGCTTGAACACAACGACAGGGTCATCGGTGGGATGGACGAAACATCCACCCGGAAAGCGGTCGATTTCTACCGCCGGTTCGTGAAGGGTACGCTCCACGAGACCAATGCCCGCACCGCTGAGATGTGCAAGCTGGTGGAGAACGCCTCGCGCGACGTGCAAATCGCGTTCGCCAACGAACTCTCCATCATATGCGACAAGGCGGGTATCAACGTGTGGGAACTTATCGAGCTGGCCAACAAGCACCCCAGGGTAACCATCCTTCAGCCCGGAAGCGGCGTGGGCGGCCACTGCATCGCGGTGGACCCCTATTTTATCACGGCCGACTTCCCATTTGAATCCCAGCTGATTGGCAAGGCACGGGAGGTCAACAACTACAAAGCTTTCTGGTGTACGGAAAAAACGGAAAACGCCATCAAGGAGTTCGAGCTGACCAACCACAAGAAGCCGGTGGTCGCCTTAATGGGACTAGCGTTCAAACCCAACGTGGACGACCTGCGCGAGTCGCCCGCCAAATACATCGCCACCCGGGTGATGCAGGCCCATAACGACGGCGACTTCCTGATCGTCGAACCCAATATACAGGAGCATAAGGTATTCAAACTTACGGATTACCAGGAGGCCTACGAGCAAGCGGACATCGCGGTGTTCCTCGTGGCGCATGACCCGTTCAAGGAGCTCCCCTGGCGGGACGACAAGGTGATCCTCGATTTTTGTGGTGTTTTTAAACGATAAACTCATGGAAAAGAGACAAAGAGTCCTACTCGTGTTCGGCACCCGCCCCGAGGCCATCAAGATGGCCCCACTGGTCAAGGAGTTTGAAAAACAACCCGACCGGTACGAAACCTTGGTCTGCGTGACCGGTCAACACCGGGAGATGCTCGATCAGGTGTTGCGGCTGTTCGAGATAGTACCCCAGTACGACCTCAACATCATGAAGCACGGGCAAGACTTATACGACGTAACGGCACGCGTGCTGGTTGGATTGCGCGACGTGCTAAAGGAGACCCAACCCGACTGGGTGTTGGTGCACGGTGATACCACCACCTCCATGGCCGCGGCGCTGGCCGCCTTCTACCAGCAGGTGCCGGTGGCCCACGTTGAAGCGGGGCTGCGTACCCACGACCCGTATAGCCCGTGGCCCGAAGAGATGAACCGGCAGATCACCAGCCGCATCGCCACCTGCCACTTTTCGCCCACCCCCCTGAGCAGGCAAAACCTGCTGAACGAGGGCGTTGATGAAGCCGCTATCGCCGTCACGGGCAACACCGTGATCGACGCCCTGTACATGGTCATCGACAAGATCAAGGACAATCCTGCCATTCAAGGGGAGATCAACGAGGCCTTATTGAAAAGCGGGCTTCCCAAAAACATGACCGAGAACATTGTATCTCCCGGACAGGATGGCCGAAAGCTCGTTCTTATCACGGGACACCGAAGGGAAAACTTCGGTGAAGGGTTCCAAAACATCTGTAACGCGATTAAAACGTTGACGGAAAGATTCCCTAACGTGGACTTCATCTACCCCATGCACCTGAATCCCCGGGTTCGCGAACCCATCCGGCAGGTATTTGGGGAAGCCGCGGGTCAAAACATCTTCTTCATCGAGCCATTAGAGTACCTCCCGTTCGTCTACCTGATGAACCGGAGCACGATGGTGCTGACCGACAGCGGGGGCATCCAGGAGGAGGCCCCCGGCTTGGGCAAGCCGGTGCTCGTCATGCGCGATACCACCGAGCGCCCCGAAGCGCTGGAGGCAGGCACCGTGAAGCTGGTCGGCACCGACTACCACCTTATCGTCTCGGAGACCTCCCGCTTGCTGGAAGATGGCGACTATTACGACGCCATGGCACGGGCGACCAACCCGTATGGCGACGGGAAAGCGTCGAGCCGCATCGTCGAATTTCTCTGGCGAAAAACTACCGCTTGAAAAAAATGGGGTAAGGCTGGTGAGCACATGCAATCCTTCGGATTGCAAGAAATCACCGTTTCTTGAAAAAACTGGTTCGGCTAAACGCGTGTTGGAAGAAGATCGGCCCCTGGAACTCCTGTTTCTCCCACACGGCCGTATCCTGAAGCTCTGGTGCTCCCTCCAGGTAATAGGCCCGCTCGCTGTTGTCCACCACAAGGTAACCCCCTCGCTTCACGCGCGGGATGGCACGCTTCACGCAACCGTTACGCACCCTTCCGTCCACCACCACGATGTCGAAGGACTCCTCGGGAAACGGGTCGATGGCCTTCACGTACCGCTCGAACGAGAGGCCGACCGAACCTTTGTCCCCGGAAACGAAGTCATCCGGGTTCCGGTAATTCCTCGCTTGCCAGTCGGCGATCTTTTCACCAGGGATCTCTTTGTAATCCACGTTGTCCACGCCGAGCGACTCCAGCCTCTCACGTAGGTAACCACTCCACTTCGCATCATGCTCTACGCTGGTGACGTGCCGACATCGTTTGGCCAAGAAGAGCGTGGAACCGCCGGAACCCCACTCGAACACCACCGAATCCGGGGTGCAGATGGAGCCCAGGAAGTCGATCGCGTCATAGGTCATCCACGGCAGCTCCCGGTCAAGCGCGCTACCGCCCGAACGGGTATCCCTATACCAACGTTGAAAATGTTTCACGTGCCTCAGCGTGTCGTTCTCCCAGGCGTAACGAAACGCGAAGCGAATATATAATAACCAATCTCTCATATTCGTTTTTTTCGTGAACTATTTTTTGTGAGCTCCCGATTTTCTGCCGGGTTAATCGCTTTCTAGCGTACCGCCCATTTTCTATTAAAATTACTCGTCTCCTACCGAGTCGTCTGTTTTCTCCCGAGCTGTTCGCTTTCTACTAAACCAGTTGTCAATCTCTTCAGTCATCTCCAACTTCAACAGCTTGCAGAGCGCGATGTAAAGTACCCCAACTAACACAGCGTTGACAAGGATAAGGAGGAGGTCACCCTCCAGCCGGAGGGTCGCCCAATAAGCCACCCCCGCGCTAATAAGCGCAATGAACAGATAAGGGAAGGTGTCCCTAACAAAGTGCATCAGAGAGTAGTGAATCACTTTCCTTGAGAGGAGAACCGACAAGAGCAGGGTAATGGCCATGTAGATAACCCAGCTGACCGCGAGCCCCATGATCCCCTTGGGGAAGAGCAGCACGATCAAGAGGGTCAAGAGTACCGCTTTCACCCCCTCGATACCCAGGAAAAGGGAGGCCCGTTCTTTCGCGATAAACAACTCGTTAAATATAAAAGTGAAGGGCAACAACATACCCCCCAGCGTCAATACTTGAAAGTAGGGTACCGACGCCATCCATTTTTCTCTAAAGAAAAGGTGAAACGTGGGCTCGGCGATAAGGATCATCAGGAAAGCGATCGGGAAAGAGAGGAACGCGATCGATTTGATCAACTTGCGAACCACCCGTTGCAAACGATCCGACTGCTCATTGACCAGGGAGAGAATCAGCATGGCCACGGAGCGAAACGTGTTGGAAAGCGTGAGAAACGGTATCTCCTGGTACTTCTTCGCCTGGTTGAAGTAGGCCACCTGGCTCATCGGGTGGAATAGCGCGATCAAGCTGGGGTAGATATTGTTCATGGCCGTAGCGATCGTGTTGGACAACAACAGCTTGTAGCCAAGACCAAAGTACTTCTTCAGGCGGGAGAAGGCAAAGCCCCGGATAGGTCTCCACGGGGAGCGGACCCACAAGAAGATCGTCCGCAGCAGCGCGTATAGGGTAAGCTGGGCGACAAGTGCCCAGACACCCATCCCGAGGAGCGCCAGCACGATGGCCACCACGTCGGCAATCAACAGCGCCGAGATGTTGACCCGGGTGAGCGTCTTGAAATCGGCATCCTTCGTGAAAAGGGTCTGCTGAATCAACCCGAACGCGTTAAAGATAAGCATCAGGAACAACACCCTCGCGATGGGAACGAGGATCGGGGTGTTGAACAGGTCGGCAATCCTTGGGCTCGCGAAGAAAAGGAGCAGGTAGATCAGGACACTCAACCCCACGTTGAAATAAAATACCGCGCTGTAGTCGCTTCGGGAGACCTCCTTGCGGTTGATGAGTACCCTCCCGAAGCCGCTATCGATCAGGATGGTTGAAAATGCCGTGAAGAGCGCGAGTGAACCAATCATCCCGTAAGCATCCGGTGCGACGATATTCATAAGCACCAGCATGCTCACGAAATTGATCAGCTGCTGCCCGAACTTATCCAGAAAGCTCCAGAAGAGGGAAACAGTAGTCTTATGTTTCAAGGAGGACTCTGCCATGCGCCGTTCATTGTTCAACGAAAAAATCCATTTTACAAAAATAGGCATCTTTTCGATACTGGGCGTGGTGGAATCCCGTTTTCTCGCTTAAAATGGTTACTTTTGCCTTCGGAACGAAGAGCTTTGCCGATTCGCTGATGCGCCTTTTCTGTCGTCGCTCGGCAAAGCTTAAGCAAGCTTAGCTTTGCTCTTGCTCCTAAGAAAATTGCCAACTGCCATGCGGGTACTCATTATCAGCACATACGACACGGGAGGGGGGGCCGCCATAGCGGCCACCCGGTTGATGCATGCGCTCCAGTCCGCAGGGCACGATGTTTCCATGGCGGTACGCAACCGGTTGGGCAACGACCCGTCGGTCTTCCCGGTAGGGAGCCACACGGGAAACCGGGTTCGCTTTTACTGGGAGAGGGGGGTCATCTACCTCCACAACCGCCTGTCGAAGCGCTACCTGTTCGATGTCTCCATTGCCAACAGCGGGGTGTCAGTCACCGATCTACCGGAATTCCGGTCGGCCGACGTGATCCACCTGCACTGGGTCAACCAGGGTATGCTGTCGTTGGAGGAGGTGGATAAGATTGCAGCATCCGGCAAAAAGGTGGTCTGGACCATGCACGATATGTGGGCTTTTACCGGTATCTGTCACCACGCGGCCGGCTGCACCCGCTACGAGAGTTCATGCGGCAATTGCCCCTACTTGGTTGCCAGTTCACCGAATGACCTTTCACGCAAGCTGTTCCGGAAGAAACAGCGGGCCTACGCGAAGGGACATATCACCTTCGTGGCGTGCAGCCAGTGGCTTAGGGAGCTGGCAGAAAAGAGCCCCCTCACCCGGGGACATGAGGTGGTGGATATTCCCAACCCCATCGATACCGGGGTTTACTTCCCGATGGATAAGGTGATGCTACGCGATAAGATGTGTCTCCCACAGAAGAAAAAGATCGTGCTGTTTGCCGCCGCCAAGGCTTCCGACCCGCGCAAGGGGTTGGAATACCTTATTCAAGCTAGCCAAACCCTCGCCCAAGAGCGTGACGACCTCTTTTTCCTGATCGTCGGTACAAACAGTGAAGAGATTTACAATCGCCTGCCCCTCCCTGCCCGAAGCATGGGATACATACCCCCCGAGCGGATGCCGGAGCTGTATAGCGCGGCCGATCTCTACATCACCCCCTCGTTGCAGGAGAACCTACCTAACACCATCATGGAGGCGATGGCCTGCGGCACGCCCTGCGTGGGTTTCCGCATCGGGGGCATCCCGGAGATGATTGACCACAGGGTCAACGGGTACGTGGCGGAGTACCAAAACAGCAACGATTTGGCAAGAGGTGTTACCGAAGTACTGTTCAAGTCCGACCAGGAAGCTTTTTCACGCCGGGCACGAGAGAAGGTGGTACGCACGTACGCGCCGGAAAAAATCGCGCACCAATACACGACACTATATGAGAGAGAATAGTTTCACCGATAAAGCCCATTGGGAGGAGTATTGGCAGAACTACCCGCACGGCAACCTGCCCGAGAAAGTGGTGTTCAGCCCCTTCGTGCCACGGCTCAAGGAGGGGAAGAGCTTTATCGAGATTGGCGGCTTCCCGGGAAGTCACGCGGCCTACTTTTACCGGCAAGGGGTTCGGGACGTGAGCATCCTCGACTTCTATATCGATCGGAAGATCGTCCAAAAACTGGAGGAAACAAACGACCTACCGGCTGGCACCATCCAATGCATCGAGAGCGATTTCTTCACGTTCACGACCGAGAAAAGGTACGACATTGTCTTCTCCTGCGGTTTCATCGAGCATTTCGAGGATACCGAGGAGGTTATCCAACGCCACGTGGAGCTGCTCTCCGACCAGGGGCAACTGCTCATCCTCCTTCCCAACTTCCTGGGACTGAACGGGAAGGTGCAGCAATGGTTCGACAAGGCCAACCTGGATGCCCATAACCTGGCCTCAATGGATATCCCCCGATTGAAGGGGATCATGCAACTAACCGGACTGCGGGATATCTCGGTGGATTACATCGGCAAACCGATGGTGTGGCTCGAACCCAAACCTGAAAACCAAGGTAAGAGGCGGTGGGTAAAGCGGCTGAGTTACGCCATCAAGTTGTTCCCCATAAAAGGAAAGTTCTTATCACCCTACATTGCCATTTACGCGAGAAAATGAACACGTTATCCGTTATCACCGTTACCTACAACGCCGAGAAAACGTTGCAACGCACCCTGAAAAGTGTTGCGGGGCAGACCTATCCATTCATCGAGCACGTGATCGTGGATGGGGCATCGACGGACGGGACGGTCCGGCTCATCCAAGAGCACGAGGGCGATGGGGTTCGATGGGTCAGCGAGCCGGACAAAGGGTTATACGACGCGATGAACAAGGCGATGGGGATGGCTACCGGTGATTGGCTCTGCTTCCTGAACGCGGGTGACACATTCCACGAGGCCAAGACGGTGGAGAAATTGATGCGCTCTTTTACCCCCTCGAAGTCACCCGATATTCTCTACGGTGAGACGGCTATCGTGGACGATGAGGGCAAGTTCCTGGGCATGCGGCGACTCAAAACACCCGACCGGCTTACCTGGAAAAGCTTTAAGCAGGGGATGGTGGTCTGCCACCAGGCCTTCATCGTGAAGCGGGAGCTGGCCGAACCGTACGACCTGACCTACCGGTTCTCGTCGGACTTCGACTGGGCGATTCGCCTGATGAAACGGGCAAACACCATTCACAACAGCCGCCTGCTGCTTATCGATTACCTGAACGAGGGACTCACCACCACCAACCGTCAGGCCTCCTTGAAAGAGCGGTACCGCATCATGGCGAAGCACTACGGGCACCTCTCTACCTTCCTCCACCACCTGTGGTTCGTGGTGAGGGCAGTAATCGTGAAATAAGAGTTCTTTTATGACTAACAACCATTCACTCATAGTAAAAAAGAAGTTCACCGATGAACAATAGGTGTTCATTCATAACCAATACGCAACACGGTAAGTTGAAGACAAAGTTTTCAACATACGCCATCGAGAGTTACAATGAGAGATTCCAACATATACTGCCAACAATATGCACTAACGTAAATCAAAATTAGAGGTTCCGACATGCGCCATAGAAAATTAAAACTGGAAGAGCTAAACCGGATCAGCATCGAGGAGTTCCAGTCGGCCGAGAAGATCCCGCTGGTGGTGGTACTCGACAACGTGCGAAGCCAACACAACATCGGCTCCATTTTCCGGACGAGCGACGCGTTCCGGGTAGAAGAGATCCTGCTGTGCGGCATCACCTCCACCCCACCCAACGTGGAGATTCATAAAACCGCGTTGGGAGCGGAAGATGCCGTCAAGTGGCGCTATTACAAAGAGACACTTACCGCGGTGGAGGCACTTAAAAAGAAAGGATACCGCGTCTTTTCCATCGAGCAGGCGGCTAACAGCATTCCGCTGGAGACGTTTCAACCGGAGCCGGGAGAAAAATACGGGGTAATCTTCGGCCATGAAGTGCACGGGATTCAACAGGAGGTGGTTGACGCGTCGCACGGTTGCATCGAGATTCCGCAATACGGCACCAAGCACTCCCTTAACGTATCCGTCACCGCGGGCATCGTGATCTGGGATTTTTTCAAGCTGTTGTCACCCAATGGGTAAACCAGAGGGGGGCAGGTTACGCCTTGCCATATCACAGTTGAACATTCCCATGGCTTGGCCTGCATGCTTAACCTGGCAGATAAAAGGTAAGTTTTTACTATACCATTTTGCTCCCGACAATATCTTCTACCTCTTCAAAAATCGCCTCAGCCTTTTTACCATTCAGGTTTGCTTTTTCCGCCACTTTCAATATGTCGCTTACAGAAGGGTCGCCGTTGCCGTTGATGGTGGTGGTGTGAAATCCATTGAAACCCCGACTGGGTAGCAGGTCGTAAGCAGGCGAAAGTTTCCACTCGCCGTTGATATGCTGAAACGAGAAGTTTTTCGCGTGGTCGTCCCTGTTTTTTATGAACACGTTGAAAACCATCTGTCTGAAAAGCGCGTACACCTCCTCCATATTTTTGGTTAAAATATGGCAGAGTTTCAACAATCCCTCGTAATCTAACGATGGCTCCCGGTAATCTGCATGAAGCAAACCCGCGGCGCTAACCGTGTGAATTTTGCCCTGTTCCGTCCTATCAAAACGCTCGGTAGCGAAATAGCGACCTTCGAAAAGCCGTGTTTCAGGCATCTTTATCCCGCATTTTTTGGCTAAAAGTGAGTACTCATATTCTGTTATCCCCATATCATCGGGGTCATGTGTTGTTTTGAACTTTACCAACCACTCTTTACCCTCTATTTTCACAAATACTTTGGGACGAGCACCACCCGACGAACCGCCAAACCTATAAAACGTCTCCAACAAGTCGCCGGAATACTCGGTAGTCAATACCTTTTCCGCTTCTTGAGCCAAAAGGTCAAAATCGATGATTTCATCGGGGACGCCTTCGCTCCAATCGGGTCGGAACTCTAACGCGCCTCGTCCGGTACTTCCCACCAAGGCTAACCGTTGAAGCAACGACAAGCGGTAAGGGTCAATGCCTTTGCTACGCAGATAACGATCGAGTACAAGGCTTCCCCAACCGTCCGGCAGGCTGTCATCAAAAACGCCGAAGCCACCCTGGAAAGGATGTCGCTTTGCAATAAACAGTTCATTTTTCAATGGGAGAAAAAAGGGCGAAATCGAAAATCCCGATGACAAAAATTGGGGTTCATACTCGAACGCACACAGTTTATCGGGTGTAAGTGCCATCCTACCAATTTTTTCGTCGTGCAGAAAAACCTCTACCTGTTTTATCTCATTCATTGATTGTTCCTCTCTTTCGCTGTTTGGTTTGATTGGCTTTCAGCAACTGGTCAATGCTCTCGTACGATTTTCGCCTGAAAAGCCCGTTAAAATCATCCAAGCGATCCAACACGACCGCGCAAAGCAGCAGGTTTTTAAGCGTAATTTCACCCCTGTTTTCAAATCGGCGATACGCATCATAACCCACCCCGGCACGTTTAGCAAATGCTTGCTGGGTTAAGTTCCGTTCCAAACGAAGTGATTTTACCCGACGGGCTAATTCCTTTGAAATAGACTCAGGCGTTTGATTTATAACTGTGGATATATCCATGATTAAGCACCTATTTGTACCTTAATTGTGCTTTTATACACAATAGCAAAGATAAGAAAAGTTGATGAAACAGGCAAACCTTTACACCCACGCTCCGGCACGGGTACAGACGAATGCAGCCTTGTCTACCGCTGTTTGATGCGCTTCGGCAAGTGTTTTACCTTGAAGGATGGAAGATATAAAAGCTCCCGTGAATGAGTCGCCTGCACCCACGGTATCCACCACTTCCACTCTTGGCGTTTTTATGTGCGAAACTTCATCACGTGTATAAATCGTGCTGTATTCGGCACCGGCAGTCAGGATTAGGAACTTCAGACTGAAGGTTTCCACAAACTTCAGGCAAACATCGGTATCATTTGTGCCTTCAACATGAAACAGTTCTTTCATCAACAGCAACTCATCGTCATTGATTTTAAAAACGTTGCATTTTCGCAGTGATGATTCGATGATCTCCTTCGAGTAATAGTGCTGGCGGATATTCACATCCAGAATCCTATAGGCATCTTCGGGCACATAGGACAATAGCGCTTGTATGGTCTCGCGGGATATTTCCGATCGTTGTGCCAGGGTACCAAAACATACAGCGTCGGCCCGCTTGGCCAGCTGTTTCATCTCTTCGGTAAGTGGAATATAATCCCATGCCACCCCTTCAATGATGGTGTAATCGGGAATTCCGGCTTTCAGCTTCACCAAGACCGTTCCCGTGGGATAATCCACACGCTCGATGAGGTAACCAATACCTATCCCCTGAATTTCCTGTAGAATTTCGTCACCAAACGAATCGTTCCCTACAGCGCTGATAGCATAACTTTCGGCCCCACCACGCGACGCGTGATACGCGAAGTTGACCGGTGCGCCACCCGCCTTTTTCCCCGTTGGGAGCACATCCCAAAGTAACTCCCCAATACCAATGATAACAGGTTTTTTTCTCATGTTTTAAGTGTATAATTTGTACTACGTCCGCCAGCTTCTTCCTGTTGCAAAATGCCTTTATCCATCAGGTCTTTAATGTCGCGAATTGCCGTGTCTTGGGAGCATTTACACATTTTCGCCCATTTTGAAGATTGCAGTTTCCCGGTGAAATCGCCGTCAAGAAGCTTGTTGAGCATCAACTTTTGCCGGTCGTTAAAGGTGGTTTTGGCGTGCTTATTCCAAAAATCTGCCTTCGTTAATACACTCTTCAATATCTTTTCGGAAGATAGTATGGCGCTTTTCAGGCATTTCAAAAACCACTCGAGCCAAATGGTAATATCGCTTTCCGCGGTGCGATGCTGTACTTTTTCAAGGGTCTCATAATATTTTTTCCGCTCTTTGTTGATTTGTGCCGACATGCTGTAAAACCGCCGCTTGCTTTCGTCGCTTCGAGCCAATAGCATATCGGTAATTGCACGGGCGATACGTCCGTTGCCATCGTCAAACGGGTGGATGGTAACAAACCACAAGTGCGATATGGCGGCTTTTATAACACTATCCAGCTTGTTATCGGCATTGAACCAGGTAAGGAAAACCTCCATTTCCGATTTTACCTCTATGACTGAAACGGCCTCGTAATGCACCTTTTCTCGTCCAAAGCCCCCGGAAACAACCTGCATTTCGCCTGTTCTGTATCGCGCGACTTCAATGGGATATAGCCCGCTACGCCCGGTAGGGAAAAGCGCACCGTGCCAGCCGAATAGACGCTCCTCCGTTAGCGGTTTTTCGTAACATTGCGTCGCGTCAAGCATCATATCCACAATACCGTCAACATTTCGGGCAGAGCTGACATGCCCGGCTACCTCAAACCCCAAACGGCGGGCAATTGACGAACGGACCTGCTCCATATTAAGCTTTTCACCCTCGATTTCCGACGATTTTAGTACATCTAACGTGATGTTTTTTAGCGTGGCTTCTTCTTGATAACCAAAGCCGAGCGAGGTCATTTTGCCTAACAACCGCCCTTGCAGATGACGAACTTCCGCCAATAACAAGCTGATTTTCTTTTCATCCCACGTGAAATTCATCCAATTCTCTCGTTGATAAATGTACTTTACCATAATCGTTTTGAAGTCGAAAACACAAAGATATGTCTTTCGCGGAGAAAAACCACGCTATTCTCCGCGTATTTTGCGCAGATAACAGCTGTTTTTCTCCGCGAGGTGTTAGGAAGTAACGATCAAGAGAGGGGGTGCAGGGTGTGGAGTATGATCATTGTATGAAAAAATTAAATCGTTATCTTTGTGTGAGAAAAGATAAGTTTTAAATAAAATGAGAACATTAAGTATATCCATATCGGAACTCGAATTTAACAAGTTCGGACTGACAGACGAGAAATTGAGTTTTAGTGAACTTGTGGAGATAATAAATAAAGAGTTACTCAAGCAGAACCTCAGAAAATCGGTTGATTTAGCTGAAAAATACAAGTTGTCGAAAATGACAATGAGTGAAATTACAGATGAAGTTAAAGCCACGAGACGTGATGCAAAAGGTAATTCTTGACACAAACGTTGTGGTATCGGCCTTAATTCAAAAGAGTTATCCGTTGAAAGTAAAGCCCATTATTTATTACCGGAAACACAAACGACTTTACCATGTCTAAATTTCAAAACACCAAAATAGTTAGCCCAAAAGATTATTGGGAATTATACAACCCGAATAATTTTTAAATGAGGTAGAATAGTCAAGAGTGATGTTTTATCAACTTGGACTTCAAATCGGTGAATTTGCCTTCCAAACCGTTAAAAGAGGTAAAGGGTCATATATCGTCGTAATGTCCTATTACGGAGAGAATAAGAACAACAGCATCCTCCTCCTTTACCATGTAAAGAAGCCTGTTTTTCTTATCTATCCTCCTTGACCAGATACCTTGTACGCCTCTTAGCTGCTTGACCTTTCCGGTTCCAGTATAGGGGTGTTCGGAGAGCTCCAAAACCAACTTTTCTGTTTTCCTGATAGTTGTTTTGGAACCCGATCTATATATTTCTCTGAAGTGCTTTTTTGCTTTTGGAGCCAATATTACAGTATACTTTCCCATATATTGTTAGGGTCTTTAATTTCAGTAACATTGCCCTCTTTGTAAGCTTGTAGTCCCTCTTTAATAGCCTCCAATTCCTCTTTTGTTGGAAGCTGATCTAAAGGTATGGCACGTATGGAAATCGGATTTTTGCCGGCCCTTGTAACAATTACCGGTTCTTTCTCTGCTAAATCAAAGTATTTACGTTGATTCGCCCTAAATTCTGTGGCCGTAATTACATTCATTTTCTTAAAAATATCAACATTGTACATTTAATGTACAACAAATGTACATATAAATATTAAGATAAACAAACGCGAATCTTTGCGATTAGTGAGAGCAAATGCAAAGCTTGCTTGAGTTTTTCAGAACGTAGCAAATATCTACGGGGTGAAAGTTCAACTAGCGCCTTGGCGCTTTATTGGGGAACGGCGGAATTCCACGCGACTTATACGGGTAGCCCTTCATCTGCTCTTTTATCACCTCGATCGCTTTCTCAAGCTGCGCATCGTTACCCAGGAACACCTGATGCGGATCGTTCTCAATATCGATATCGGGATACACCCCTTCACCCTCGATAATCCAGCCGCTCCCATCCGCCGCGAAAGGCGCGTAGGAGGGAGTAACGATGGAGCCTCCATCAACAAAGGGCATGGCACCGCTATAACCGACAACCCCACCCCAGGTGCGGCGACCGATCACGGTGCCTAGCTTATGTTGTTGAAAACGGTAGGGGAACAGGTCGCCGTCTGATGCCGAATACTCGTTGACCAGCACCACCTTGGGGCCATCGAACGTGCCGACCGGGTTGGGCGAGCCCTGCGCCTGGTTGGTGTGCATGGTGAAGTAGGTGATGGTACGCATCAACCGCTCGATAATCATGGGCGACACGTTGCCGCCCCCATTGCCCCTATCGTCGATGATAAGCGCCTTTTTGCCCAACTGCGGGTAGTAGTGCTTAACAAATTCGTTCAACCCCGGCACCCCCATATCGGGTATATGGATGTAGCCCACCTCACCATTGGTGGCCTCGCTCACCTTCCGGGTGTTTTTCGCCACCCAATCGTAGTAGTAGAGCGGGGACTCATCCCTGAGGGGTGTCACAAGCACCGTGCGGGGATCGGACAAAGAGGCCTTGCTCACCTCCAGTTCGGTCAACACGCCCGCTTTACCCACCAACAATTCATATATATTGGCAACCTCTTTGAGCGATTGCCCGTTAATGGAGAGGATATAGTCCCCCTCTTTAACATCAACGCCAGGCAGCGTGAGCGGTGAGCATAGCTCTTTGCTCCAGTTGGCACCCTCCAGGATCCTGTCGACCCGGAAGTACCCGCTCTTGCTATCTTTCGAGAACTCCGCGCCAAGAAGTCCCATGTAGACCTTCTCCGCTTGCGGATGCTCCCCGTTTTGCGAGTAGGCATGCCCCACGTTCAGCTCACCGATCATCTCACCGATAACGTAGGTCAGGTCGGAACGGTGATTCACGTGCGGAACCAACACCTCGTACCGCTCCTTGATCACATTCCAATCCACGCCATGCATATTGGGGGCATAGAAGAAGTCGCGCATCCGTCGCCAGCTCTCCCGGTACACCTGCATCCACTCCTCCTTGTAGTTGATCAGCTTACGGGCACCACTGGTATCGATCGCCTTGCTGACCTTCACGGCACCCTTCGGGATATCTACAACCTGCATGCCGTCGTTCCCGAAAGCAAGCGCCTTTTTATACCCTGGTGCAAAAACGAGCCTCGCCTCCAGGTTGGTTGTCTTCTTCTCCTTCGGGTCGAACATGGCGTGATTCCCTCCGGAACGATAGTAGATATTGCCGTTGATCATATGTAGGTCACCGTAATAACCGGCGGCTACCGGGAGTTCTGCCATCCTGATCTCGGTCTGCTCAAAGTTATACACGTGAGAGGTAACCTCTTTTGGGTTATCTTCGCTCTTATCACCTTTACTTTTACCGGCTTTACCTTTATCGGCTTTGCCTTTATCATCCTTTTTATCTTTACCCCCTTTTGCTTCCTCCTGTCTGCCTTGTTCACTTTTCACCTCATCGTTCTTGGGCTCGAAAATAGAGGGGGCATCTTCCGCCAGCGGAAGGACGTAAATCTTCCCCATGGTCGTGTAGACGTGGTTCCACTCCGTCCTGCCGTAAACCGGATTGAAGGTTCTGTCTGACGAAAAAAGCAGGTACTTGCCGTCGTCGCTAAAGTTGGCGGAACCGGAATTGTACCAGTTGCTGGTTATCTGCCAGCTGTCGTTGCTTTGTGTGTCGTACACCATGATCACGTTCATCTCCGGCAGGGGACGCGTATAGGTGATATAGCGGCTGTCCGGTGCCCAGTTAAAGTTGGAGAAAGTGCTGACCCCCGACTTCTCAATAACCCGGTTGTTGCCCAAAGCCACATCCAGCAGGTTAAGGGTGTTGTCCTTGGCGCTCCAGAGAATCTTGCGGGAGTCGGGCGACCAGACGAAGTCGAAAATATAGCCCTTTATGTTGGTCAGCTGCCGTGGGTTCAACCCGTTCGCGTCCACGTGGTAGAGGTTGAACTCCCCATCCCTGTCCGATATGTAGACAAACCCGCTTCCATCAGGCGCCCACTTGGCGTTGAAGTCGTTGGCACCGGAGGAGTTGGTGAGGTTGTACGTTACCCCCTCGCTGCCCGGGAGAGAGAAAATATCCCCACGTGCGGTAGCGAGAACCCGTTCCCCTCCGGGAGAGAGCGAGTGCTGATTGAGGCTCCTCGAGAGATCTTTCCACTCGGGGTGCGCGTACACCTGGTCGTTACCAATAAAAATGGTCAGCTTCTCGTTCTTCCCGGTTGCCGGGGTGTACTTGTAGATGAAGCCCCCGTTTTCGTACACCAGGGCATCGCTGCCCGCGGCCGGGAACTTGATATCATACTCATCAAAGTGGGTTAACTGGACTGTCTCTTTGCTGCCCGTATTATACCGGTAAAGATTCATGTAATCATCTCTGTCGGATATATAGTAGATATCATCGCCTATCCACATCGGTATGATATCCTGATGGCGGTTATCGGTAATGCGGTGCGACTGCCCACTCTTAGTGTCGTAAACCCGGATATCATCTGCCATACCCCCCTCATACCTTTTCCAAGTGCGGAATTCCCTGAATATATAATTGTACGCCAACTGTGTGCCATCGCTGTTAAATGAGCAAAAGCCACTATTATCCAGAGGTATCGGTTCAGGCATACCCCCATCGATTGAAATAGTCATCAACTGTCCGGTGAAATCGTTAAACGTGTAGCTACGCGTACGATAGATAATGTTCTTCCCGTCCGGTGTCCAACCGATCACAATATTGTTGGGACCCATACGATCGCCCACGTCATCCCTATTGAGCGTGGCCGTGTAGGTCAACCGTTTAGGCACTCCCCCGGCAATGGGCATGGTGTACACCTCGGAGTTTCCATCGTATTGCCCGGTGAAAGCGATGGTTTGCCCATCTGGCGAGATGCGGGGAAACAGCTCGTAGCCAATATGGGTGGTGAGGCGACGGGCCATGCCCCCGTCCGCGTTCACGATATAGATGTCCCCGGCGTAGCCGAAGACGATATGGTTGCCCTGGATATGGGGGAAACGCATGAGACGAGCCTCTTGCTGCGCAGATGTTTCCTGCCGTGCTATTATTTCCTGCAGCACGGGTATCTCCTGCTGTGCTGATGCTTCTTGTAATGATGTTGCCAGTCGCACTGATACTTCCTGCCGTGTGGATGCTTCTTGTTGCGTTAATGTTTCTTTTTGTGCGGATGTCGCCGGTCGCACAGATACTTCTTGCCGTGCTGATGCCCAGGAGGTGCATAGTAGCACGATGCCAATAAAGGTGAATAGGTAACGATAAGTCTGTTGCATACTATTTTCAATTTAGTTTCGTGTTCTATTTTTATGATGGTTTCAATCTCTCGGTGGTTGACTGTTTTAGTGTTTTGTTGCCGGCCTGTAAAAAGTGGAGTTACCTCACTTCCGTCAACCAGAAGTTTTCCCTCAACCAGGGGTTTTTCCGTCAACCAGGGGTTAAACGTGAGCAGCTGCGGTTTTTCCCTCGACATCACCAGCGCCAGGTAGAGAATCTCGGTTAAACGTGAGCAGCCGTAGCTTCTCACCGTCGAATTCCGCGTAGGAGTAGAGGGTAACCCAATCACCCAGCACGATTACACGGGAAGTCTCTAATATGGGAATGTCGAGCAAAATATGGCGGTGGCCAAAGACAAAGTAGTCGATGCCAGGCTCCTCTTCCAGTTTCTCTTTCGCGAACCGGATTAGGTACTCCCGATCCTCGCCCAAGTATGGAGTAATGCCCCCGTTTTCGCGGCTATGGCTCGACCAAGCATGCGCGAAGGGGATGGTCCACCTAGGGTGAATAGCCGAAAAGCATTTTCGCAGGAACTTGCTATGGAATATCCTTCGTAGGAAGCGGAACGAGTAAGAAGGATCGCCCAGCCCATCGCCATGCGCCAGGAAGAATCTCTTTCCCAAGACATCTGTAACGAGCGGCTCGAAGTGAAGAATCATCCCGCACTCCTCGGCAAGGTAGTCGGTCAACCACAAATCATGATTCCCCGTGAAGAAATGAACCTCCACGCCCGAATCGGTCACTTCGCCAATTTTGCCCAGCAGGCGGGTAAACCCTTTCGGCACCACGTGCTTGTACTCAAACCAGTAATCGAAAATATCACCCAGCAGGTAAATCGCGAGGGCATTCCCTTTCACCTCGTCAAGCCAACGGCACAGCTTCCGTTCCGCCTCCCTTGAATCGGTGTGGGAAACTGAACCCAAGTGGGCATCGGCAAGAAAGTAGACTTTTTTCCTCACGTTTTGATCCATCAAACCTGATTTTGAGTCATTCACGTTACCTTATTCACGTTGTCCCTACTTCACACTGCCACGAACTCTTTTATCCCTTTGTACGATCGACACAAACACCACGCTACTCACGCCTTCTACGTGCCCTTTCCTAAAGATTTTTCCTTACATTAGCCCAAGTTCCAGCATCGCCTCCTCGCTCATCATCGACCGATCCCACGGCGGGTCAAACGTGAGGTCGATGGTTACCCGTTTTACCTCCGGGATCGACTCCAACTTCATCTGCATGTCCATCAGTATAAAGTCGACCATAGGACAGGCGGGTGAGGTGAACGTCATCTGGATGGTCACGTTGTTCTCGGGATCAATATCCACGTCGTAAATTAATCCCAAGTCGTAAACGTTCACGGGAATCTCTGGGTCGTATACCATCCTAAGCATGGTCACCACCTTGTCTTGCAGTGCTTGCAGCTCTTGATTCATAACAGATTGTTTTCTTGTGCCGTGAGTTGGGATGTTAGGCCTCAAAGGATGTTAGGTCTCAAAGAACCCCCTCATCGGCGAAGCTAAAGTAGGCATCGCCGCCGATGATAATGTGATCGAGCAGCACGATGTCCATGTAGAGGGCGGCCTCCTTAAGCTTCTTGGTGATGCTGATATCTTGTGGGCTAGGAGCGAGGTTTCCGGAAGGGTGGTTATGCCCCAGGAAGATTCCCGTCGCGTATCTCGTGAGCGCTTCCCGCAGGATCAGGCGAATATCCACCACCGTCCCCGCGATACCACCTCGACTTACCTGGAGGGTGGATATCACCTGGTTGGAGCGGTCAGTCAACAGCGCCCATGTCTCCTCGTGGTTCAGGTCGCCCAACAACGGCAGGAACTGCTCATACGCATCCATAGAGGTGACGATCTTCTTCCTCGGCTCTCCTGTCGTTTTCCGTCGCCGCCCCAGTTCAAGCGCGGCAATAATGGTCACCGCCTTGGCGTGACCAATTCCCCGAAAGTTATTCACCAGGTCGGTAACCCCCATTCGGGCCAAACGGTTCAGGTCGTTACCCGCCTCCAATAAAATCTCCTTGCTGAGCTCCACAGCACTCTGCTTATCGTTGCCGGATCCAATGAGGATGGCCAGCAACTCAGAATCGGACAAGGCAGACACCCCCTTCAAGAGAAGTTTCTCCCGGGGGCGGTCCTCCTCGGCCCACTGTTTTATGCTCAGCTTGCTCATTTCACCTGTTCACCTTACCTCACGTTACCTAGCTAGTCTATTTACACGCACGCTACCCTACCTCTTCTCACTTTAGTGTCGTGAAACGAAGACGGGATTTGTCCAGTTCCACAGCCGCGATACTCGCTCTCCTTACTCCCGCACCCTTTCCACGTAGTTACCGGTCCGGGTATCTACCTTGATCTTTTCGCCCGTATCGATAAACAGGGGCACGCGCACTTCGGCCCCGGTCTCGAGCGTGGCCGGCTTCAGCGCGTTGGTTGCCGTGTCGCCCCTCACACCCGGCTCGGTGTAGGTCACCTCCAGTACCACGTGTACCGGTAGCTCGGCCGTGAGGACGGATCCACTTTCCGCGTGCACCTGCACCTCCACGATATCACCCTCTTTGAGGAACTGCACCCCCTCGATCTGCTCGGCCGGTATCGGGAGTTGATCGAAGGTCTCCGTGTTCATGAAGTGATACCCCATATCGTCCTGGTACAAATACTGATACGATCTACGCTCGATGCGTACCTCGTCTACGCGTACGCCCGAGGGAAATGTCCTATCCAGGACACGCCCGGTGGTCACGTTTTTCAATTTCGTGCGGACAAAAGCCGCCCCTTTACCCGGTTTCACATGCAGGAACTCCACGATAACAAAATATTGTCCATCCAGGTCGATGCACATCCCGTTCCTGAAATCAGCCGTTGTTGCCATAGATTGTTGTTATAATGATAATTACTTGTTAATAAATTGCTTTGTCGAAGTTGCTTCCCGTTAAGGGCTAATCACTAATTGCACATTGTCAATTGTTAATTACTAATTGTTATTCATTGCACTCCGTTGACCGCTAACGCGAAAGTAGCCATTTCATCCGTTAAATACAAATGAAATGGCTACTCGCGATCGACCGATTTACCACTACCTGAATGCTTATACCACTCTCATGGCATCAAGTACCAACTTCACGATAAATAGGACGAAGATAACCCACATGGCAACGGAAATGCGCTTGAACTGCCCGCTGAGTGCCTTGAGAAATACAAACGAGAGCATACCAAACACGATCCCTTGAGCGATGCTGAACGCGAAAGGCATCATCACGATGGTAAGGAAAGCGGGTAGCGCCTCCGTCATATCCTCGAAGTTAATCTTCACTACCGAGGTAATCATAAAGAGTCCCACGATAATCAAGGCGGGGGCGGTAGCCGAAGCAGGCACCATCAAGAAGAGGGGCGCGAAAAACAGAGCCAAGGCAAACATGGTAGCGGTAGAGAGCGAGGTGAGTCCGGTGCGTCCACCAGCAGCCACACCCGATGCGCTCTCCACGTAAGAGATGATGGTACTGGTCCCCAACATAGCGCCAACAGTGGTGCCCAGCGCATCGGCAAGTAGGGCCGGTTTCAATTGCGGAAAGTTACCATCTTTATCGGTAATCCCGATTTTTGAAGCGACGCCGATCAAGGTACCCACAGTGTCGAACAGGTTCACGAACAAGAAGGTAAACACCACGATCAACATATCCAACGTGAAGATATGGCTCCAATCAAACTTGAGAAAGATGGGAGAGAGCGAGGGTGGAAGCGAAACCAAGCTACCTTCGGGTACCTGTACAAGTCCCAGGGCAAGAGCGAAGAGCGTGGCCACCACGATCCCTATCAGGAAGGCACCGTGCACCCTTTTGTAATACAGCACCGCGGTAAGCACCAGGCCCAGCAGCGCCACCCACACGTGTTTATCCGCCATGGAACCCAGCGCGAGCATCGTGTTCTCATCCCGCACTATCAGACCCCCGTTTTGTAGTCCGACAAAGGTGATAAAGAGACCGATCCCTACCGGGATAGCATTTTTTATCGTGTTCGGGATGCTCCGCACGATCAGCTCACGAACATTGAAGAGGGTGAGCAGCACGAAAATAATCCCTTCGATGAACACGGCGGTCAGGGCCATCTGCCATGAGTATCCCAAGCCGATTACCACCGAAAAGGCAAAAAAGGAGTTCAACCCCATCCCGGGTGCCTGCGCGATGGGTAGGTTCGAGAAGAAAGCCATAAATAAGGTGGCTATTACGCTCGAAAGCGCGGTGGCTGTGAAAAGGGCGGCCCTGTCCATTCCGGTCGCTCCCAATATATTGGGGTTCACCACCAGGATATACGACATGGTAAGGAACGTGATGAGACCGGCGATTAATTCCGTACGAACCGTCGTCTTGTTCTGCTTGAGTTTAAATATTTTCTCCAACATAATCTGTCTACTTTATTTCGTTTGATTTGCCGTTTTCCTGAATTTCATACGATTATTTTACTCTTTTACATTTCGGTGTATGGAACCTTTGATATTTAAAATAATCATTCACTAAAGTTAGACTATTTCTCGCCACGGCATATTCCAAGTGAACTTGTCCTCTGCTCGTTTGGCTTAACGAAATAGTTTTCAAAGGTGTTTAATGATTATTATAAACATGTCGGTTTCATTTCATTAAAAGTCCCACTTGGCAGCTATCGTGGGAATGGCTGCGAATTTCTCGTAACGAGCGAAGTTGTAGCTTAACTCTATTTCGCTTCCGATAGAGAAATTGGGGGTGACGTTATACCAAATTTGCGGCTCGCTTAAAAAGATGACCCTCTTACCTCCCTCTCCGGTTATAGGGTTTTTGTTCGCGCTCCAAACATCAGCAAATCCCCCCAAAGAGAGTTTGCCATCGGCTAATGTAGAATTCCACGTTATCGTCCATTGCAGGTCGTGACTGCTCGTTTCGAAAGCATTTAACTTGTAGGCCACGTAGGTTCCCATAAAGAAATTACCCAACTGAAACGGGTATTGAAAACCGGCAAGATAAGCACTCGGGATGGAGAAGCCCGAACCCAAACCGCCGTTATACTCTATATGTGGCATTAACGGGAAGTTTTTAATGGTAAACGTTCGGGAAATCTCACCGTAAACCATGCCAATCCAACGTTTGTCACCTCCATTAAAGTCGAAATCGACGAACATGAAAGTCGAACCCCATTTATCGGGTTTAAACATCTCGAACGTGGCGGTAAGATAGTTTTTGGAACCCACTTCAGCACCGTACAGAGAGTTCCGCGGATCGAAATGCAACTGCAGGTTTTGCGCCTGAACCGCTCCCAGGAAACAAAACAGGGCAAGGGACAGAGTAATTTCACGTGCCATAATAATTTCTCATGATTTTCACACCCTACTCGTCAAAACTCAATACCAAGGCGTCTTGAACTTATCGAGCTATCGTGCAACATATCAAGCGGTAACACCCATGGGTATAACACCTCGATACGAAAAAAAACAAAAGTATTAAAAAAATGCAAAACAACATAGCAGTAAGCTTACTTTCTACTCTTTTTCTTCAGAATGGCGGTTCGTTCCGCATTAATTTGTATTTTTGCCTATAAGGAAACATAATGGAGACAAAGCATGATGCATGAGAAAGCCAAAGAGCTATTCATTTACAACACGTTAAGTAGAACAAAAGAGCGATTTGAGCCACTGAACCCACCCTACGTGGGTATGTACGTTTGCGGTCCCACCGTGTACAACGATGTCCACCTGGGAAACAGCCGCACGTTCATCTCGTTCGACATGATATTCCGGTACCTGATGCATTTAGGGTACAAGGTACGTTACGTGCGCAATATCACCGATGCCGGTCACCTGGAGGGCGACCGCGACGAGGGGGACGATAAGTTCGCCAAGCAGGCCAAACTGGAGCAGTTAGAGCCGATGGAGATCGTGCAGAAGTACACCCTTGCCTTTCACGAGGTGCTTTCGTTGTTCAACACCCTACCACCGAGCATCGAGCCAACGGCGACAGGCCATATCCTGGAGCAAATCGAGATGATCAAGAAGATCATGGCGGGGGGATATGCCTACGAGGTGGACGGGTCGGTCTACTTCGACGTGGAGAAGTATAGCGAAAAGTACGATTACGGCGTGCTGACCAACCGCAAGTTAGAGGAGCTGATGGAGGGTACCCGCGAGCTGGATGGCCAGGATGAGAAGCGGGGGCGCCTCGATTTCGCGCTTTGGATCAAGGCGAAGCCAGAAACGTTGATGCAGTGGCCCTCGCCGTGGGGATGGGGATTCCCGGGGTGGCACATCGAATGCTCGGCCATGAGCACCAAGTACCTGGGTACCCGCTTCGACATACATGGTGGTGGTATGGACCTGCAGGCGACACACCACACCAACGAAATCGCCCAATCGGAAGCGTGTAACCATACCGATCCCGTGAAATATTGGGTACACACCAACATGCTTACCGTGAACGGGGTACGCATGTCTAAAACGGCTGGCAACGGCTTCCTGCCCAAAGAGCTTTTCACCGGCGATCACCCCTTGCTGGATAAAGGCTACTCACCCATGACGGTGCGCTTTTTCATGGCGCAGGCCCACTACCGAAGTACGCTCGACTTCTCGAACGAAGCGCTGCAAGCCTCCGAGAGAGGGTATAAAAGGCTGATGGAAAGCCTGTCGACCTTAGAGAAGCTGGAACCGTCCGACACGCCGACCCTCGAGATCGGTGATCTGGAGACGAAATGTTACGACGCGATGAACGACGACTTCAACAGTCCCATACTGATCGCGCACCTGTTCGAAGGGGTGCGGATCATCAACTCAATAAGCGATAAAACCGCATCCATCGGCAAGGAAGACCTTGAAACGCTGAAGCGGCTGATGCACACCTTCGTGTTCGATGTGCTGGGGTTGATAGACGAAACTAAAAGCGGTGTTGGAAGTGATGCAAGCGACGTGATCGAGGGGTTGATGAAGCTGATCCTCGATATCCGTAAAACAGCCCGGGAGAACAAAGATTGGGCCATGTCCGATAAGATACGGGACGAGCTGAAAGAGGCCGGGGTAGAGATTAAAGACACCAAGGATGGGGTCGAGTGGCGGTTATAAATAGTATTTTACGATGCAAAACCAGTACAGGATTCTCCCACCCGAGGTGATTCAGACCACCGTGCAGCTACCCGCCTCGAAGAGCATAAGCAATAGGGCGCTTATCCTTAACGCCCTTAGCCTTAGCAACCAGCCGATAAAAAACCTCTCCGATTGCGAAGACACCCAAGTGCTTGTCGACGCGTTCAACTCCAACTCAAACGTCTTCGATGTTAAAGGTGCCGGAACTGCCATGAGGTTCCTGACCGCCTTCCTGGCCGGGATGGAGGGCGAATGGATATTGAAGGGATCCAAGCGGATGCACGAACGCCCCATCCAACCGCTGGTTGAAGCGCTTCAAGCACTTGGAGCGGAGATCGACTACCTCGAAAAGGAGGGACTTCCACCCCTCAGGATCAGGGGAAAACAACTTAAAGGGGGTGAGATCTACATGGCTGGCAACATCAGCTCACAATTCATTTCGGCACTGCTGATGGTGGCCCCGCTAATGGAAGAGGGGTTGCTGATGCATATCGAGAAAGAGGTGGTTTCCAGGCCCTATATCGACCTCACCATGAACATGATGGCCAAGTGCGGGGTAAACGCCAAGTGGCGTAACAACGACATCATGGTGAAACCGCAAAAGTACAAGCCAATCAAGCATGAGGTGGAGGCCGACTGGACAGCCGCCTCCTACTGGTACGAGATGGTGGCGATGCTACCCGGATCGGAGGTACACCTAAAAGGGCTGGAGAAGTCGACACTACAGGGAGACGCGAGTGTGACCTCCCTGTTTACCGAATTGGGGGTAAGTACCCGGTTCGTCAACGATGGAATCGTGATACGGAACGTGAAACGGAAAGCGAAGAAGTTCTTTCATGACTTCACGAAAGAGCCCGACCTCGCGCAGACGCTCGCGGCCACCTGTTGCTTTCTTCGCGTACCCTTCCTGTTTTCGGGCGTCCAAAGCTTGAAAATCAAGGAGACCGACCGGATAGATGCACTCATCAACGAGCTGAAGAAGATGGGGTTCGTGCTCCAGGAGAACGAGACCGGTATGCTCGAGTGGAGTGGTGAGCGTTGTGACCCCGAAGAGGAACCCGTGATAGAGACCTATGACGACCACCGCATGGCCATGTCGATGGCTCCCGGTGCCATCGCTTTCGGCTCGCTACGAATGAACGACCCGCACGTGGTCTCGAAATCGTACCCCAACTTTTGGGACGATTTGCGGCAGGCGGGGTTCACCATTGAAAAGTAACGCGACCATGCAAGCCCTCTACCTCTTCATTGGCATCGTCCTCTTTTTTTTCATCGCCCTCGCGATTACCAACCGCGTTCAACGTAAGAGAGGCAACACCAAGGAGCGGGAAACCGCCCCGCCACCCATCAACCTAAACATGGGTTGTTGTGGTGCTCACGAGGTATGCGAAAAGGCAAACCTAATCGAGTCATCGAAAGAAAAGGCGGAACATTTCAATGACGAAGAGCTGGACAAGTACGCCCACCGCGCCCCTCTCGAATACACAGAGGAGGAGGCAAAAGAGTTCCGTGAAGTATGAATGGTATCGAGTTGTTACAATACGCGTTCTTCCGGAACGCACTACTGGGCAGCCTCTTCGCCAGCATCGCGTGCGGCATCATCGGCACCTACGTGGTCACCCGAAGGTTAGTATTCATCAGTGGCGGCATCACGCACGCCTCGTTCGGGGGATTGGGTGTCGGATTCTACTTTAACCTCCCGCCCATCCCCTCCGCCATGGTCTTCTCGATCTTATCGGCGTTTGGCATCCAGTGGCTCTCCAGGAGGCAGGGCGTACGGGAAGACTCCGCTATCGCGGTCTTCTGGTCGCTCGGTATGGCCATCGGCATCGTGCTGACCTTCCTCTCGCCCGGTTACGCTCCCAACTTATCATCGTATCTCTTCGGCAATATCCTCACCATCAGCCGGTGGGATATCATCGCCTTAGCCCTCCTCTCGATCTTATTGCTGCTCTTCTTCTCGCTCTGCTTTCACGCGATCGTCTCGGTTTCGTTCGACACCGAGTTCGCCCGCACACGCCGCTTACCCACACAATTTATCGAGTACGCGATGATGCTGTTTATAGCGGTCACCATCGTGCTGAGCATCCGCCTGGTGGGTATCGTCCTACTGATGTCGCTAATCACGGTACCCCAAATGACCGCCAACCTGTTCACCGTGAACTACGCTAAAATCATCTCGCTCTCCATCCTGTTCAGTTTCGTAGGGTGCGTGTCGGGGCTAATCCTATCCTACTACTTGAACGTACCCTCCGGCGCGTTCATCATCTTCGTGCTTATCGTGATGTTTTTCATCGCGAAAGCCATCCGTGCGATCGCGGCCTCGAAGCGCGTTCAAGGATAATCCCAATCATCGCGGCCTGTCTCGAACGGGATCTGTTGTACTTCAAAGGTAAGGCACGCACCCCGAGCAGAACCATGTTGCACACCGAAGCGTGTTCGGGGGATAACTCCCGCTCTTTTAAGCAATAAAAGTCGGTTTTTCGGGTTATATTATTGCCAACCCCCGTTAGTGGGTTCATTGCTTTTTCTGCATTCAAGTGTACACGAGACTCCATATCAACCTCCTCCTTACCGGGTGGGCCTGCCTCCTTCTCTGCGCGGGATGCTCCCCCCTCGTGAATACCCGTGGTAGCCGGGCTTACCACGAGTTCACCACCCGTTACAACGTGTACCATAACGCGGAGGAGGTATACCACGAGATACTGGACAAGCAGTTGGAGAGTTTCCAGGACGACTATACAGGGCTGCTCCCGCTTTACCCCTCTTCACGGGCCACTCCCGAAAACGGCGGGGTGCGCTCTTTGGGTCGAGGGGGACCGTTCGATGGGGTAATCCAAAAAACCGAGAAAGCCATCCAGGAGCACTCCATCACGGCGAAACCGAGGCGGGACCCGTCGATCAGGCTGTCGCCCAAGTACCGGCGGTGGCTGCAACAAAACGAGTTCAACCCGTTCATCCACAACGCCTGGCTTTTGATGGGTAAAGCCCACCTGCAAAACGACCATCCCGAAAACGCGCTCACGGTATTCAACGAGGTGATACGCGTCTTCGGTCCCGAGAGCGATGCCGCACGAGAGGCACGGGTATGGATGGTGCGTACCTACACCGAGCTGGGTCGACTCCACGAAGCAGAACAGGCCATCCACGCGCTAAAGCTCACGCCCATGCTTTCCCATCTGGAAAAGGTGTTCTTAGAGGTGCAAGTCCAATACCTGATGGGAAAAGGGGAATATGCCGCGGCCATTCCCTACCTGAGAGAGGCTATCAACAAGGAGAAACAGGTCAAACAGGTAAAGCGGTGGCAGTTCCTATTGGGTCAGCTCCACACGCTAGCGGGCGAAACAGAAGCAGCACGACAGACCTTCGCCCGCTTGAAGAGGCTCGACACCTCAAAGGAGATGCTTCAGCAGGCGATATCGTACCAGACAGCATTAACCTCCGATGGCGACTCCCTGTTTCACGCCCTGAAAAGCAGCCTCGTGGTGACAGGTGCGCTAGCACACACAACAATACCAGCCGGGCAGTTCACCAGCGACAGCGTGAACCTACACCCCTTGCCCCAATCCTACGCCACCCTGTTTCAACCAGACGCATCAACGGGTACCCCCTATCGCGATGGTCACTGGGATTTCTTCCGAACCCGATGGGAGCGGGGAGCAATCACCCTTCCCAAAAGCGATAGCGGTGACCTACCGACAAGTGCAGCGGTTCAATTCAGCAGCAACAGGGACACCCTCCACCTGCTCCTGCTAATCCCCGAGCAGGACGACTACGACCGGGAGCAACTCCTATACGCCGTGGCCGATTATACCTTTAGCCGCTATCAACTCCGCTCGTTCGATTTCACGCTCATCCCGTTGCCTCAGGGTGAAGCCCTCGCCATACACCCCTTCCGGACGTACGATGATGCAAATCGGTATGCCCATGACATGGAACAGGAGTCGCCGCTCATGATGAGCCGCCCGGAAAAGATACAGGCCATACCGATCTCAGAGAGCAACCTTGCCCTCCTACAACAAGGCGCATCAATGGACGACTACCTGCTCCACGTGGAGAGCCGCATCATTTCGCCTGGAAAAGGGTCACCAACTGAGGAAAAGACCGTACCTTTGAAGGCGGAAAAGAGTGTCTCACCAAGAACAACAACGCGTAACAGCGTACCGGAACTAACAGAACGCACTGATTCCACGACGGAGGCCGAGAAACTCGCTGTCGAACCGAAAGTCATGGAAGAGGTCGCACCAAAAGCGACAGAGAAGGTTGCTCCAGAGGCTGTGCAAGAAATTACCCCGAAAGCCGCAGATGAGACTGCTACAAAAACCCTGGAGCATGCCGTTCCAAGTGAGTCAGGCACCCGGTACGCACCCGTTTCTCCCGAGGAGCTGAAGCTGCGCCTTCAGCAGAAAGAGATGGAAGCGCTTAGCCAAACTGGTAGCTCAACCAACCAAAAAAGCCGCGCGCGACTGCTAAAAGAGAAGGAGCGGGAACGAAAAAAGCGCCTTCAACAACAACAGGAAGAGCTAAAAAAGCGTCAAAAAGAGCGAGAGAAGCAACTCAAGCAGCGGGAGAAAGAGAGGAAGCGAACAATCAAATCGAGGTAAAGGTGAAAGCTGAGCGACAAACAACGACCCAAACAATTCAAATAACAACACATTGCTAAATAGATGAACGACAACAAGATCAAGCCAATTGTATTCGCGACCCACAATGCGAACAAGCTTGCCGAGATACGGGAAATCACGCAGGGAGAGGTAGAGGTGCTGGGACTCACCGATATCGGTTGTCACGAAGAGATTGATGAGACGGGCAGTACCCTCGAAGAGAACGCGCTCATAAAAGCGAGGCAGGTGAAAGAGCGGTACGGGTACGACTGCTTCGCCGACGATACCGGGCTGGAAGTGGACGCGCTGGACGGCGTGCCCGGCATCTACTCCGCCCGTTACGCCGGCCCATCGTGCGACTCGGAGGCGAACATGCAAAAGATGCTCTCGGTGTTGCAGGGGATTGACGACCGATCGGCACAATTCCGCACTGTGATCGCCCTGGTGGTAAACGGTGAAGAACATCTCTTCGAGGGAATCATCAGGGGGCAGATAACCCGTGAAAAGCGAGGCAGCAAGGGGTTCGGGTATGATCCGATCTTCGTTCCGGAAGGGTACGACCTCACGTTTGCCGAGATGGAGGCATCGGTCAAGAACCGGGTCAGCCACCGCTCAATCGCCATGAACAAGCTGATCGGGTTTCTTTTAATGAGAAAAAATCAGTATCTTCGAGACTGAAACAGTCACTTTAAAAAAACTATTCACTATGACATCCAACATTCGCACAGGCATCATCGGCTACGGGCTCTCCGGCCGCGTTTTTCACGCCCCCTTCATCGACGTGGTCGAAGGATACGAACTCACCAAGATAAGCACCGCGAATCCCGAGCGGATGGCGCTTGCCAAAGAGCGGTACCCCACCACCGAGATCGTGCCCGGTGGCAAAGAGATCATCGAGGATCCCAACATCGACCTGGTGCTGGTCACCTCACCCAACACCGATCATTTCCGTTGGGCAAAAGAGGCGCTCCTCGCGGGGAAGCACGCGGTGGTCGAGAAGCCGTTCACCATTGACGTGGCGGAAGCCGATGAGCTAATCGATATCGCGAAAAAACAGGAAAAAATCCTTACCGTCTACCATAACCGCCGCTTCACGAGCGACACCAAAACGGTCAAGAGACTGCTCGACAGCGGGCTACTGGGAGAGATCATCGACTACGAGACCCATTTCGATCGGTTCCGCCTCGATCCTCGCCCCCGTGGTGCATGGCGCGAAGAAGCACTACCCGGTTCGGGTATTTTCTATGACCTGGGCTCCCACCTGATCGATCAGGCGCTCTGGTTCTTCGGCATGCCGACGGCCGTCACCGCGGAAATCAGCTCTCAACGCCCGTGGGCGCTAATGGATGACCACTTCGACGTGCGCCTGCACTACCCCACGTTCACCGCGACCCTGAAATCGGGCATGATCTGCCGCCGCCCGGGTCCCACCTACCTGCTGCACGGGAGAAACGGGTCATTCGTGAAGTATGGGCTTGACGTCCAGGAAGCCACGCTCGATGGCGGTGCCAAGCCCATCGGGAAAGAATGGGGCCGCGAGCCAAAAGAGATCTGGGGCACCCTAAACGTGGAGTATAACGGGGTAAAGATCCAGGGGAAAATAGAGAGCGAACATGGCGATTACCGGGAGTACTTCATCAACCTCCGCGATGCCATCCACGGGAAAGCCGAACTCGCGGTGAAACCGGAAGAGGCCCGCGAAGTGATACGCATCATTGAACTCGCGTTCCAAAGCAGCGAAGAGAAAAGAACCATCAAGATCAAGTAGTGTTCACACCTTTCAGTCACGATGACTCGGCTAGAAAAACAGTTCTCCAACTATTTCCACGCGCACTACCGTCCGCTTTGCCTCCACGCCCTGCACTTCATGGGTAACGTGGAGGAGGCGGAGGACGTGGTGCAAGATACATTCGTGAGCCTATGGGACAAGCGGGAACAACTGGAGTCCATCAAGTCGGTCAAAGCCTACCTCTACACCGCCGTTCGCAACAACTGCCTCACCCGCCTCCGCGACGCGAAACCCACCACGCCCCTCGATCAGCTCCCATCCGAAGCACTCCTATCGGAAGAGGAGCAGGTAGAGCGCGCCGAGATGGAAGCACGCATCTGGAAGATGATCGATGAGCTGCCCGAGCGCCGGCGGGAGGTTTTTTTAATGGCCAAACGCGATGGGATGAGCTACAAGGAGATCGCCAAGGAGACGGGGTTAACCGTGAAAACCGTCGAAAACCACGTCTTCCGTGCCATGCGGTCGCTACGCTCGAAAGATATGAATGCATTTTTGTTCTTCTTCGCGTGAGGGATTTTCATTTTTTTGCATCTTATTAGTAGTAGAATCAATCGTACATGCAACCAATCGACCCCCATACAACGGAAGCGCACGTGCGTTTCGTCGCCCGCCACTACCAACCCAACCGGTTTGATAGCCAAAAGGCGTGGGTCGATATGCAAAAGCGGCTTGGAACACCTGCCAAGCGCCACTCGCTGCCCTCCTACTGGCGGGCAGCCGCCGCGGCTGCCGTTGCCCTCCTCCTTGTCGCCGGGATATTCTACATCACGGGTGACAGGACGGAAAGACTGATGGCCAAGAACGAACGGGCAACATTCACCCTCCCCGACCAAACAGGGATCGTGATGCAACAAGGGGCGGAATTGACGTACGGGAAGCGTTTCGGCAAGAACGACCGACAGGTATCGATGCGCGGCGAGATCGCGTTCGCGGTCACCCACGACCCATCCAAACCGTTTATCGTCACCACGCCGGTGGCACGCGTAGAGGTACTCGGCACGGAGTTCACCGTGAACGCCGATGATAAGGAGACCCGCCTCGACGTGGCGTCGGGAAGGGTGCGCTTCACGCCCGATGACCCGGTAATCCCGCTCTTGTGCAGCGCGGGCTCGGCGGTACACTACCGTGCCGACACCAAGACCATAGAGGTTACCGCCCCCGGTAGCCGAATGGTAATCAATGGCCATACAAATACGCTCACCTTCGATAACGTCAGGCTGGAAGAGGTCGTGCGGATCCTGTCGTTTTACTACGACACACCACTTGAACTGCCGGAAGAGGAGGCAACCATCCCCTTCAGCTCGTCGTTCACCAACCAGAGCCTCACCGATATTATCCAGATCATCAACTTCACGCTCGACACGAACATCACCCCAGCCCCCTGAAATAATCCCCAACAAGAGAAAAAATCTCAGCAGGTTGAGGGATTTCTCCCCGTTTCGCGTCATACGGGTAAACGAATTAGAAAAATAAAGTAATCGTATGAAACGCCACACCCTATTTTTATTGGTTATCACCGGGCTGACCCTGCTGAACCCGTCTCTTCACGGGGAGGAAAGAAGTGCAAGGAACGAGTCGGGCAAAAAAGTCCTGAACACGAGAGAAAAGTTTAACGCGAAAGAAAAGGCCTCATTCAGCAAGCAAGGGGAAATGAAGGCGGAAGAAAAGCCGTCGTTCAGCGAGCAAGGGAAAATAAACGCGGAAGAAAAGCTTGACGTGAAAGAACAGCCCGGCAAGAAAAAGGTGGAGGAAAAGGTGACGATCAACGTGGAAAAACGGCCGGTGACGGAAGTCCTTCGCCTTATCGAACAACAGACGGGATACACCTTCTCCTACAGCCCGGCGCTGCTAAACCAGTTTCCTCCGGTTACCCTCAAGGTCACGAACCAAACAGTGACCAGCGTACTGAAGCTAATTTTCGATGACACCGAGGTACTCCCGGTGGTTCAAGAGCAGTACATCATCCTGAAAAAACGACCCAAGCCGGTCACCATCAGCGGGTTCATCTACGACCGGGAGTCGCACGAGTCGCTGATCGCCGCGAACGTGTACGACCAGCTCTCGGGACGAGGGACGGCCAGCAACAACTTCGGCTTCTACAGCCTTACCCTGCCCGCGGGCGAGGTCGCGCTGCGCCCCAGCTACGTGGGGTATTCCACCGAGATTCACGCTTTTACCGCGGTAAATGACACGGTGGTCCATTTTTTCCTGTCCCCCTCCCCCCGGCTGCAAGAGCTGGTGGTGGAGGGCGACCTGAATGACCTGCTGCAAAACGTGGAGACGGGTAAGATAAGCCTGAATACCTCCACGCTGAAGTCCGTCCCCTCGTTCATGAGCGAGAACGACGTGGTCAAAGTTCTCCAACAGATGCCGGGCGTGGCCGTGGGTACTGACGGGATGGCGGGACTATACGTGCGGGGCGGCAACGCGGACGAGAACCTGTACTTGGTCGACGGGAACCCGCTGTACCACATCCACCATCTGCTGGGCCTCTTCTCCACGTTCAACCCGGAAGCGGTGAAGACGATGGAGTTCTACAAAGGCAGCTTCCCGGCACGGTACGGGGGGCGCCTCTCCTCGGTGATGGACGTGCGGATGAACGATGGCGACATGAAGAAGTTCAGCGGCACGGGCTCCATCGGGCTCATCTCTTCCCGGCTGAACCTTCAAGGGCCTATCATCAAGGATAAAACCTCCTACTCCATCTCGCTTCGGCGTACCTACCTCGACTTGATCACCCGCTCCACCATGTATTTCATGAACCGGAAAAGTAAAAAGGAAGACCCCGCTATGTATCAGAAGCTGGGCCTCGCCTACTTTTTTTACGACTTCAATGCGAAAGTCCAGCATAAGGTATCCGATCGGAGCCGACTCTACCTGAGCCTGTACGATGGGAAAGACAAGCTGCTCTTCGACAACGAACAGCGATACGGGTGGGTAACCTATGACAATGGTAGACCCACCACCTTCGGCATCGACAACGGTATCGAAACGATACGCCTGAACGTGGGATGGGGTACGCGGATGGCCTCGTTAACCTGGGCGTACGCCATCCACAACAAGCTCTTCGCGAACGCCACCCTGGTGTACAGCCGTTACCAGTCTGGCATTGTCTTATCGAACGAGGACGAGGCGTGTTGCCCGTTGGGAAACAGCGAAACGGGGGAAATGCCCAACCGCCCGACGTACGAGCTGTACAAACCGACATACCGCTCCGGCATCCGGGACATGGGGTACCGCGTGGATTTTGATTACATGCGCGACAACAACCACCTGATCCGCTTTGGAACGGCATTCCTACACCACCACTTCCGCCCCGAAGAGAGTCGGGTTTTCAGGAAGGTGGAAGATGGAAGCCAAAGCCGGAGCGACACCATCACCGGTGCGGATAGCCGTATAAAGGTGCAAGAGCTGTCACTTTACGCTGAAGATGATATGCAGCTTGGCCGTCGCTTCAAGGCCAACGTGGGCGTGCACCTGTCCGGCTTCTTCGTCCAGGGGAAGTCCTACTTGAGCGCGCAGCCCCGCCTATCGGCCCGCTACCTATGGTCAAAAGAGTTCGCGCTGAAAGCCTCCTACAGCAAGATGAACCAGTACGTGCACCTGCTGCAGAGCAGCTACCTCAACTCGCCCGATGACCTGTGGGTACCGATCACCAAGAACGTGAAGCCGCTCTCGTCCGACCAGTTCTCGGTGGGTGCCTATGGCAAATACCGCGGGTTCGACCTCTCGGCGGAGGCCTACTACAAACACTCGGTCAACCAGGTAGAGTACAAAGATGGCGCCAGTATCCTCGCCGGTAACGCAGAGTGGGAAGAACGCATCGCGCAGGGAATCGGCACCTCCTACGGGCTGGAACTGATGGCCAAAAAAAGCCTGGGTAACACCTCGGGATGGGTGGGCTACACCCTCTCGTGGGCAAACCGCCGGTTCCCGAACGGGGAGATCAACCGGGGGAGAACCTACCCGGCGAAGTTCGACAACCGACACAAGATCAACGCCGTGCTGACGCACACGTTCAACCAGAAGTTCGACCTCAGCTTGTCGTGGGTCTACGCTACCGGGAACTGGACTACCCTCCCGCTGGAAGAGTACATCGATATGGACGGGAACAAGCGGCACTACTTCCAGCAGCGCAACAACTACAAGATGCCCAATTACCAGCGGCTCGACCTCAGCTTCAACTACTACCGCCACAAAAAAAACGGGCGGACGGGCATCTGGAATTTCAGCATCTACAACCTCTACGCGCACCACAACTCGTTCCTGATACTACCCGGTGAGAAATTTCTCCCTAACCCGGACACGGCAGACGGTTACCCGCAAAAAAGCTACCCGGCTTACCAGAGTTTCGCGCTGCTCCCCATCGTCCCCTCGTTTTCATACACGATCAAGTTTTGAGTTATCGGGAAACGACAAATAGTAACAGCTGATGATCAATGGCTAAACGATGATTAAATAACGGCAAACAGTGATAGTTGACGATGAACGATGAAACGACGATTAAACAATTACAAACAACCATAACCAACGATAAACAATAATCGACGATTAAACAACGACAATTGATTAATAACGCTTGAACAACAAAAACTGATAAACAACGATTAAAATTTCGAAACGATGATACAATCAAAATATAGCAAGTACCCCCTTCTGTTGCTGGCACTCCTTTTCGCGACCGCCGCATGCGAGAAGGTGATCACGCTCGACACGGAGAGGTACATACCCAAGATCGTGATGAACGGGATTCTCTCGCCCGATTCGCTGATCGAGATCAAGGTAAGCAAGAGCTTCCTCTACACCGACACCACCCCCAACCGGAACCTCATGGAGCGGGCCTCGCTCACCCTGTTCGTCAATAACATGGAGGTGGAGAAGTTACGAATGGTAAGGGTAGATACCATTAAGGGCCACGATCGGCTCTTCGATTACACCGCGCTGGTAAGCGTGTACCGATCATCAGTTTACCCCAAGGCTGGCGATCGGGTACGGGTGGAAGCATCCGCGGTGGGGTACCCCACCGCCTGGGCAGAAACCACCGTCCCCATCCCGCCGGTTATCCACAGCGTGGACACCGCCACCTTTATCACCAAAAGGTCGATCATCAAAAACGATCCACACACCCCTCCTACCGAGGCAAAGGCGTTCCAAAACATGCGGATCAAAATGGAGGTATCCGGCGGCACCCCCAACGCCAACCAGCACTTCCTGCTTCAAGCGAGGATCATGACCGAGGAGATCGAGAAGTACCCGAACATCCCCACCCGCTACCTCTACCTATTCACGGACGATGACCCGATATTCGAGGAGAGCCATCGCCACAGCCTAGTGGAAGATGTTATCACGGAGGGGGCAGAGCTAAAGGGAGTGAGGCAGTACGACTCGGCGCTTTTCTCGAACAAGCGGTTCCGGGACAACCGCTACACCCTCGACTTCTCCGTGAGCAATTTTTATTGTTATCATATCACGTACGAGGAGCAAGAGTGGGGCTTACCCGTGAAAAAGGAACTGTTTCTCAATCCGCCCATAGAGGTGCTTTTCACGGCCGTATCGCCCGAGCTCTATCCTTATTACAAGAGAAGGTATGACGATCCCAACAGCGATAGAGAATCAATTCAAACCATCTCCGAGCCTGAGCTCACCTATAGCAACGTGAAGAACGGCATTGGGGTGGTTGGTGCCATCGCGTCGGCGAAAGCGCGCATCAAAATCCCCCCATACCCGTTCGAGGAAGTTGAGCCTTAGCAGTCACTCACGAGAAAGCCTCATCGGCATGCACAAGGCCAAATTGGAGCTCACGGGCATTACTCGGAAAAGTATGCCTCTAACTTGACGACTACTTCATTGAGTCGTGCGACCGCGGCAGCAGCAATTTTATCGGAAGCGCCCCGCTTGAACAGCTGCGTGTACCTTCTGTCAACCAGGATATCCTTCCCGGTGAACATCGTTAAATTGAGGTTGCGAGGGGACTCTTGCTGCCTTTCAAAATAGCTCTTCTCCATAAACTGGATGTTGCTAATGGAGAGGTCACAAGAAGCATCCCGATACACGAAGGCTATATCGTAGGTCATGTACATACCAAACACGTGGAGCACGCTGGATTCAATATCCAGGTAATCGGTGACCCTACACACCACGGTATCCTCGGTATTCTTCAAGAAAGCTCCCTTGTAAGGGTTCAGCTCGCGATCCATGAAAAAGTAGGTGCGGGTAAGATACTCTTTCTTGTCGATGTCCGCCTCAAAGCGATAGGTGAACGTGACCTCTTCGCCCACCACGGGGATGGAATCGGTGGAAAAAGGGAGTGACTGTGCGTAACCCGTCATGGAACAGAGCCAAAGCACTACCGAGCTAAACAGCACGAAAACAAATCTCCTTTTTAAAAATAGTTGGGTAACCATAGATTCAAATTTTATTATTGAAACAAAAATAGGAAAAAAAACGATGCGCAATCGATTTTTTCCCTTGTACTTGTGAAAAGCGGTTTTTTCATGTACTTTTGGGAAAATTTTTTGAAAACAATATGAAACAAGATTTTCAACGCACCCGCACCGAGAGCGACCTGATTGGTCCCATGGAGGTGCCCAACGACGCCTTATACGGTATTCAAACCTTGCGCGGCATCAACAACTTTCGCATCAGCCACTTTAAACTTCACGACTACCCCCTTTTTATCAAGGGTCTGGGCATCACCAAGAAGGCAGCTGCCATCGCTAACCACGAGCTGGGGCTACTGCCCAATCCGTTGGCCAATGCCATCCTTCAAGCTTGTGACGAGGTAATCGAAGGGAAACACGACAGGGAGTTCCCGGTGGATATGATCCAGGGGGGCGCGGGCACCAGTACCAACATGAATGCCAACGAGGTGATCGCCAACCGTGCGCTGGAGATCATGGGCCACCCGCGGGGAGCATACGAGTATTGCTCGCCCAACGACCACGTGAACCTCTCGCAGTCGACCAACGACGCATACCCCACAGCCATCCGGATCGGCCTTTACTACACCCACCTGGAGCTACTAAAACACCTCAAGGAGCTGATCGCCTCTTTCCGGAAAAAAGAGGAAGAGTTCGCCTCGATCATCAAGATGGGGCGCACGCAAATGCAAGATGCGGTACCGATGACGTTGGGGCAAACGTTCGGCGGTTTCGCCAGCATCCTAAACGACGAGATAGCCAACCTGGAGTTCGCGGCGAAAGAGCTCCTGACGGTCAACATGGGAGCCACCGCCATAGGGACGGGGATATGCTCCGTACCTGGTTACGCCGAGAAGTGCGTGGCCGCCCTCTCCAGGGTAAGCGGTTTTGAGTTCAAGTTGTCGCCCGACCTCGTGGCCGCCACCTCCGACACCTCCGCCATGATCGGTTACTCCTCCGCCATGAAGCGCGTGGCCGCCAAGATGAACATTATCTGCAACGACCTTCGCCTGCTCTCCTCGGGCCCCCGCTGTGGGTTCAACGAAATCAACCTCCCGCCCATGCAACCCGGCTCATCCATCATGCCCGGGAAAGTCAACCCCGTGATTCCCGAGGTGATGAACCAGATTGCCTACAAGGTGATCGGGAACGATTTGTGCGTGACCATGAGCGGCGAAGCTGTACAACTGGAGCTGAATGCCATGGAACCGGTTATGGCGCAATGTTGCTTCGAGTCGGCCGAGCTGCTGATGAACGGATTTGACACCCTCCGCGTTCGCTGTATCGATGGGATCACGGCCAACGAAGAGGTATGCAAGAAGTATGTTCACAATAGCATCGGTATCGTCACCGCCCTGAACCCCATTATCGGTTATAAGAACTCCACCAACATTGCCAAGGAGGCGATGCAAACCGGTCGTGGGGTGTACGAGCTGATCCTGGAACACGATATCCTATCGAAGGAGGAGCTCGATACCATCCTAGCCCCGGAAAACATGATCCGGCCTGTACAACTCAATATCAAACCCAAAAAAAGGGGTTAAGTTTTCACCAAACCCATTCAGCATGCGCCACCCGATCTGCCTAACCATCGGCATCTTACTTTCAACTACCCTCCTCTTCTCCCAGAAGAAGCCGCTGGATCACTCCGCGTACGATGGCTGGAAGAACCTTCAGAACACTGCTATCAACAACGATGGCAAAGTGGTGGCTACCCTGATCGCCCCGCAAGAGGGCGATACCACCCTTTTCATCCATCAGATCGAGAGCAAAGAGAAAAAGGCATCCCTTCACCGCGTTACCCGCTTCACCCTCTCCACGGACGGGCAGTGGACGGTAGGCCTTTTAAAAGCCCCGCTGGCTGAACGGCGCCAGGCCCGCATCGATAAGAAGAAAAAGGAGGAGCTGCCCAAGGATTCGCTGCTGATCGTGGACAACCGTTCATTCGACGTTCACAAAATCCCCAACATCACCTCCTATAAAACCGCAAGGGAGATGAACCGCCATGTGGCTTACTCCCTCACCCTGCCAAAAGATACCACCCAAAAAGAGGGCAAGGAGAAAAAGGCAGTTATCCTGCGTGACCTGGCGAGTCAGTACGAGGACACGCTGTACAACGTGAAAGAGCATATCTTCAACCGGTGGGGCAATGCCTTCGCGGCCATCATCCAACCGGACGATAAAGACAGCACCGATGTACGCCGGGTGGAGTTTTTCGATTTGGTGAACAACACGCGTAAAACTATTTCAAGCGACCAGAAAGAGTACAAATCGCTCGCGTTTGATGAGCCTGGCAGTCAGCTTATCTACCTCGCCACGGGTGATACCTCCAAGGTGGAGCAGAAGGAGTACGACCTGCGTTACTATAGCGTGGGGAGCGATTCCGCCCGCGTATTGGCCGACCGTTCGGCGTTGGGCTCACCCGGGGGGTGGATATTTAACGAGTATGCCTCCCCCTCGTTCAGCAAGAATGGTGAGCGGATACTTATCGGGGCGGCCCCCAAGCAGCCACCCAAAGACACCACGATTGTCGACTTCGAGATGGCGAAATTGGATATCTGGCACTGGAGGGATCCGTTGATTCAACCGCACCAACTAAAGGAGCTAAGAGGTGAAGAGCGCCGCACCTACATCGGCATCGTCCGCCCGGATCGCCCCAACCACTTTACCCCCATCGCCAACGAAACGATGCCCAACGCGGCTATTTCAGACGAGGGGAACGGCCGCTACGCCCTACTTAGCTCCAACCTGCCCTACCTGATAGAGAGCACGTGGGACCTCTCACCTAAGTACGACGTGTGGGTAATGGACTTGGAGACGAACAGCCTACAGGAGGTGGCCAAACCACTCCTGGCAAGACCGATGTTATCTCCCCGCGGTAACTACCTCTACTGGTGGGACAGCCATGAACTGGCGTGGTTCGCGTACGATATCGCCTCCCGCTCTGCCCGAAACCTTACCGGCGAAATACCGGTGAACTTCTGGAATGAGAAGAACGATGTTCCCGCTGCCCCCGGCGCGTACGGGGTAGCCGCTTGGGGTGAGAACGACGAATACCTCCTTATCTACGATGCGTTCGACCTATGGAAGGTGGACCCTAAAGGAACGAAGCGAGCAGAGAACGTTACCTCCCACGCGGGCCGCTCTGACTCCATCACCTTCCGGTACGTCCAGACCGATCCCGATAAACGGTTTATAGAGAAGGGCGACCTCCTCCTGCTTTCGGCGTTCAACAACAAGAGCAAAGAGCGGGGGTACTATACCCTCAAGCAGTCGGGCCGCACCCCCTTGCAAAAGAGGGTGATGGAAAAGTTCACTTACTCCGGCTTGTTGAAAGCCAAGGAGAGCGACCTGCTGGTCTACCAGAAGAGCAACTTCAACACGTCGCCCGACCTCCATATGACGGCCGATATTTGGAAAACCTCCAAAAGGCTCACCGACATCAACCCGCAAATGGAGCAATACAACTGGGGTACAGCAGAGCTCTTCTCGTGGACCTCCTATGCCGGCGTGCCACTCGAAGGTATCCTCTACAAGCCGGAAGATTTTGATCCCGCGGAAAAGTACCCGGTCATGATTTACTTTTATGAAAAGCATTCCGATGAGCTTTACCGCTACTTCACCCCGGCACCGAGCCGATCCACGGTAAACATCCCATTTTTCGTGAGCCGCGGGTACCTCGTCTTCACCCCCGATATCCACTACACGGTGGGACAACCGGGTGAGGACGCCTACAACGCGATCGTCTCCGGGGCGGAGGCACTCGCTAAAAACGAATGGGTAGATAAAGAAAACATGGCGATCCAAGGGCAGAGTTGGGGAGGCTACCAGGTGGCTTACCTTATCACCCGCACCGATATGTTCAAGGCCGCTGGGGCAGGGGCGCCGGTCTCAAACATGACCAGCGCTTACGGGGGTATCCGGTGGGGATCCGGGAGAAGCCGCCAGTACCAGTACGAGCAGACCCAATCGCGGTTGGGCTACACCATGAGCGATTCGCTGGAGGTCTACCTGCGGAACTCTCCACTCTTCTTCGCCGACAAGATCACCACCCCCCTGCTTATCATGCATAACGACAACGACGGGGCGGTACCCTGGTACCAGGGGATCGAGCTCTTCATGACCATGCGTCGCCTCGGCAAACCAGTCTGGATGCTGCAATACAACAACGAGGAGCACAACCTCCTGCATCGGCGCAACAGCAAGGACCTCTCTATCCGCTTGCAGCAGTTCTTCGACCACTACCTAAAGGGAGAACCTGCACCGGAATGGATGACCAAGGGAGTACCCGCGATCGAGAAAGGAAAAACGTGGGGATACGGGTATTAATATTCCCACAAAACGAGCCAAGGTCTTCACCTTGAAAGCAAACGACAGTAGAAAAGTAACTTGCGAAAAATGAGTTAATACCCCCTCTGCCGCATCGCTTCGAAGGTGAGCACGGCCGTGGAGACCGACACGTTCAATGAATCGATCTTCCCCCGCATGGGAATTTTGATGCGCTTTGTCGCGTTATCGATCCAAAAGTCGGTCAACCCCTCTGCCTCTGTGCCCATCACGATAGCAGAAGGAGCGGTGAAATCAACATCCTGGTACCACTCGGCCGCTTGCAGCTCGGCCGCGTACGAAGCTATACCGTTCTCCCGAAGCCACTCCAGCGCCTCAGCCGACGTACACCGTGCGGTCTGCACGGTGAAGAGCGTTCCAATGCTTGAGCGCACCACGTTGGGGTTGTAAAGATCCGTCCTCGGATCGCACACCACCACCGCGTCCACCCCGGCGGCATCGGCCGTCCTCAATACCGCCCCTAAGTTACCCGGCTTCTCTACCGCCTCCAGGATAATCACGAACGGGCTTTCACTTAACTTCAGATTACCCAAGCCATGCTCCTTGGGTCGAGCCAGCGCCACCACACCATCGGAGTTCTCCCGGTAAACCATCTTTCGAAACACCTCGTGTGACACCTCCACGACAGCCTTCTTCGGAACCGCGGTTAACACCCCCGGATAGCGGGTAGTGGCGAACAGCTCCCGACAAACGTACAACTCCACAACCTCATAACCCCCTTCCAGTGCCAGCGACAACTCCCTGGCCCCCTCGATAACGAAACGTTGCTGCTCCATGCGCTCCCTGGCCTTAGATAGTTTCACCACGTTTTTAATAGATGGGTTTTGCAAGCTAGTAATCATACTTCTTTTTTTAAGGTAAACGCCCTGTAACAGTTTTCCACGTTCAACAAAGTTCCAGTAGTATCGACTTTATTATAGCTATTGTACATATCGTGCCTTCACCCGGGGTGAAAGGGTAGTTCACATAGGGCGACTCGAACGAAAGCGCAAAACGTTCTTGCTTGGCTTCCCGAACTCCCGCACCGATGCCTCGTCGATTACCACCTTCCACACCTTCACGTTCTTCACGGCAGGATCCGAGTAGGTGAACTCCCGTCCCGTGTAGTAGTGCATGATCCGGTTCAGCGCCCGCACCTTCTCCTCGTGATCCTCCTCAAATTGCACCCTGCCATAACAGATCACGCTTTCGCCTTGCAGTCGGTAACTGCAGGCCACATCTTCATGCTGCCACGACAGCGCGGTGAAGGTAGAAAAAGTGATACAGACAAGCGGGTTCTTCTCCAGGATAGTGATAGAGCGCCCCTCCTGCGCGGAGTGCAGGTAGATTACCCCCTCCTCGTACCCGAAATTCATCGGGATCACGTACGGAACCCTCTCCTCATCCACCATCCCCACGTTGCAGAGGGTACACTCCTTGATGACGCGTTCCACATGCTCTCGTTCTTCTATACTCTTCAGACCCATACTTAGCAATTAGCAATTAGCAATTAGCAATGAACAATGAACAATTAGCAATCCCGTTGGGATTAAGGGTGGGGTTGTCTTTTGCAACCCAACAGTTCGTATACACCCCAGTCAAAACAATCTCACCGGTTAATAGTCTTTGGCGTAGTTGAGGGGCCATCGACCGTAAGCACCCCGTTCTCATCGATCATCATCTCGTCGATAAAGACCACCCGCTCATTGCCCGTCTTCTCGGTCCGCCCGTGGTACACGCAGTACATCTTGGTGCTATCGCTCGACCAAAACACCATATTATGCCCCGTACCGGTTACTTCGCCCCCTTGCTCGGTGTTCTTCTCCAGCACCGGGTTGTTATCTGCTTTGGTAAACGGCCCCAGCGGGTGATCGGCTGTGGCGTATCCCACCGCGTAATGCTCACCCCCGAAATAATTTGCCGAATACATCATGTAGATCTTGCCGTTATGCTCAAAGGCAAACGACCCCTCGGTCCACCGTCGGTTCACCTCGCCGCTCGTCACCGACCGGCTTTCCCACTCCGTCTGTGGGTCATCCATTGTGGAAGGTGGCTGCAGGAGCAACACCGGCTCGCCGATTACCGTTGTGAAGTCGTTCGATATCTCCACACCGTATACCCAGCTCTCCTCGATCTCCTCGAAAAGACCCTGCGCCCGTGCCCATTCGGCCACCTCGCTCTCCACCGGGTGCTTGTAGCAGCAGCGGGAGTAGTAGAGGTAAGTCCTCCCCTTGTGCCGGAGGATATTCGCATCGATTACCGGGAAGCCCGGGTCGAACAACGGCACATCCGATATTTCCATGAAAGGTCCCGTTGGCTCATCCGCCACCGCCACCCCAATCCTGAAGTTCTCCAGCTCATCCGTAGGGTTCACCCTCCAGTCGGCACTAAAAAACATCCAATACTTACCGTCTATCTCGTACACCTCCGGTGCCCAGTGGTTAAATATCGTCCACGATCCAGATTGAAAACCCGTGTACACCTCTCCCACGAACTCCCAGTCGACCAGGTTTTCGGAGCGATACGCCGCGAAACCCCTTTCCACTTCACCCGTGCCGTACAGGTAATAGTACCCGTCCGATGCCGGCAGGATAAACGGGTCACCCAAAGCCACCGGCAGCGGGTTCGTGTAGGTCACCTTGCCTGGCCTACCCTTACCCTTCGGGGTACAGGCAGCCAGCGATACCAACAAAAATACCCCTACAAGTAGGTAAGTCAAAAGCATTATTCCCGTTGAAACTTTTCTCGATAGTTCCCTTCTAGCGGGAAACATTCTCGTGATAATCGGTTGAAACAGCCATTTATTATTCATATCATTCCTTATTATTAGATAATTTCTCGTTCTCCTTTTTCTTTCTATTTATTCGCTACCTATATCCACTACATCCTCACAAAAAAGAAAAAGGGGAGAAGCCCTAGTAGAACCCCTCCCTCTTTCACTATTTTGTCATTCTTCCCGGCTACTTCACCTTATCCACGATCGCTTTAAAAGCTTCCGGGTGGTTCATCGCCAGGTCGGCCAGTACCTTGCGGTTAATTTCAATGTTATTCTTATGCAGCGCACCCATTAAGCGAGAGTAGGACATCCCATGCTCCCGGGCGGCGGCATTAATACGCTGTATCCACAACGAGCGGAAGTTGCGCTTTTTCTTTTTTCGGTCACGGTAGGCGTAGGTCAACCCTTTCTCCCACGTGTTCTTGGCCACTGTCCACACGTTCTTGCGTGCGCCGTAGTAGCCTCTGGTTAATTTCAGGATTTTTTTCCTGCGGTTGCGCGATGCAACATGATTGACTGATCTTGGCATAATGTTACTTGTTTTGAATGATAGCGTCCCCTTCTCGCGGAGCCCTTAGGTGCATATACATCCTGTTAATAAATCGTTTTTACGTGAAACTGTTACTTAACTCATCACAGACCCAACAATGTCTTGACATTCTTCTCGTCGGCCTTGTGAACCAGGCCCGTTTGCGTTAGATTCCTCTTCTGCTTCTTGGTCTTTTTCGTGAGAATGTGACTCTTGTAAGCATGTTTCCTCTTGATTTTTCCTGTTCCGGTAAGGGCGAACCTCTTTTTGGCACCGGAATTAGTCTTGATCTTTGGCATTTTGCTCAATTTGAATAAGTTAATATTATTACCCCTTTTCCCCTTTTCAGGTTCAAAAAAGTTTGCAAAAGTAATGATTTTATTCCAATCATCAAAACAATCGGTTATATTTGTTTTTTTGTAGAGCCAACGCGAGTTCAGATAGTAAATGCAACACTAAGTAAAAAATGCAGAGAATACAAACACCATCAGGCTTAATGTGCAAACTTTAATTCGTTATTTATAGTAGCAGTCGTTTGTTTTAACGCGTTAATCATTTTACTTTTTTCTGGTTCTCCAAAACGTATATCAGGCAAATAGATGCCCAAGCTAGCATAGATCTTGTTGTTTATATATATGGGCGTTGCAAGACCAACCACGTGATTATTATGTGAAAAAGCAAATTGATCCCTTCTAATTTCGGTTAAATAATCGATGAGATCTGATTTACTTTCCACCTCGGGCCACTCCTCTTTCGAAGGTAATCCTACACGTTGAAAAAAGGACTCGAATTCTCTCGGAGAGTAGTGAGCCAATATCATGCGCCCCGTGGTTGCCTTGTAAACAGATGACTCTTTAGAGGTCTTAACGAAAACCTCATGATTGCAATTGATCTCTTTGATTAATATCCGTTTATCATTTTTTATCTTGGATAGAATGATGGTCTCATTAATTTCATTCATTAATATTTCCACAGGCAATTTTGACACATTTATCAATCTCGTGTCATAAGGATTAAAATTGGCTAATTGTTGAGCCATATACCCTAACCTATAGTTTCCTTTGAATTTCACTTGTTCAACATAATTCCTATTGACTAGTGTTTTCAATATGTTGGCACACGTTGAATGCTTTAAATGCAACGTGTCGGCAATTTCAGACAAACCGATTTCACTTTTAGGGTTCTCTGCCAACAGTTCCAAAATGTTCAATGCCCTGTGTATTACTTGTATCATCTGCATAAATTTTATAATGCAAAATTAACATTAAGTTTGATTAATCATATTATTTATCAGTTTTTTTCATGGTTTACTGACTTTAATGCAACTTGACCTGCAGGGTGCAAGCTCAAATTTCCATAAAAGAACTTTTTTATTCTTCTGAAATTTCCCTGCAGCCTTATATCAAACCCTTCGATACCCTCCTTATTCGTTAAGAAACGAGATATATAACCATCACATTTCGGTTATCCGGCAGATTGCATAGATCATGCTTATTCTACAACTATTCAAGCTGCACATGTTAAAAAACAATGTGTTATGATTTATTAACTATGAATATTTGTCATTTAATAAACAAACACTTTAATTTGGTGATGATGGATGACAGTTCATTTATATTGAATTAAGTGTGTGCGTAAACGGTTCAGTGAATGCATGAGCCCTATTTGCTAACTATTGTTTAAAAGTGTATGCAACTTGAAAATAATTTTATTAAATAGCTGATTTCAATAACTAAATCGATAATCGTGTATTATTGATGAGTTTACAATTATTACTTAAAGCATGGTTTTATGAGAAAATATGTCTTACACGCTGTAGTGATCTTATTTTTCAGCATGTTCTTTTCGATGTCATGCCAAAATAAAATCGAGAAAAATGCCGGCTCTATATATGACCCGGGAAAACCTGTAAAACTGACCACCTTTTATCCTGATTCTGGAAAGTATCAAGAAAAGATATTGTTGACAGGGGAGAACTTCGGTTCTGATCCGAATATTATTAAGGTGTACTTTAATTCAAAACAAGCACCTGTTATCGGGTCTGACGGCAGCCATATGTACGTGACGGCACCCCGCTTACCCGGGGATACTTGTACTATTTCGGTGGTGATTGGATCCGACTCTGTCACCTACCTGAACAAACATTTTTTGTATAAATCTTCCGTAAGCGTAACAACCGTAGTAGGCAACGGGACTTACGTGTACCAAGATGGCGATTTAGCCTCCGCTACTTTAAGACCTTATTGGATATGCATGGACAACGACGAAAATTTGTTTGTTGCACATCGAGCTTTTGTTGAAGGCGGAGGTGATCACTTAGCTAGAATTAACGAGGAGTCAAATGAATTGGTTACCATTCAACGAAATCTTGTTTGCGGTGTGCTGGCCGCTAATTTAGAGACGGGTATGGTACTGTTTTCTTCTGAAAACTCCATCGGTGAGTACGTAACGCTTGATCCTAGAAGCTTCTGGGCACCTAAATATTATACGGCAAGATGGACAAAAGCAGAACAGACGCCCCTTAATCCTTGGAATCCAGCATCAATATTAAATCCAACTGACGGCTCAATTTACACTCATTTTTTTAATAATGGTATAATGAAGGTAAATCCGCAGACGTGGGAGGCGGAACTGATTTACCCCGTAAGTGGTGCAGTAAACGGCATAACCTTTCGAGCAAATGAACCCAATATTCTATACGTTATGATGCGTGGGACATCAAGCTACTCACCAAACACGCTTTTCACCATGGATGTCACCGATCCTGAAGGTACTTTTAAAAGGCTAAACACCATTTCCGCTGCAGGTCATCGAGATGGTGCTATAGAGGAGGCTCAATTTAACGATGTAAGGATGATGATTTCCGATAGTGAAGGAAACATTTACATGGCAGATAGCAAAAACCATTGTATTAGACGTTTGACCCCAGATAACATGGTAGAGACAGTATTGGGAATACCCGGCAGAGCGGGGTGGAAAGATGGCGGAAAAGAGGATGCGCTTTTTAATGACCCAACAGGAATAGCGGTGGATCCAGATGGTACGGTATATGTAGCGGACCATGGAAATGGTAGGGTAAGGAAATTGTCTATTAATTGATTTAAATGAAAAAACACTAAATCGAATAAACACATGATGGAAAAAACGTGGATAACGATCTGTTTAATGTTCCTATGCTTCGGCCTACAAGCTCAACAAGGGACATTCGAGATTGCCGGTACGGTGTATGACGATACTGGGGGAGAGTTACCGGGTGCAACTGTATATATAAGGGATAACATCAGCGTGGGTACAACATCTGATGCAGACGGAAGCTTTAGACTCAGGGTTTCACGTGGTGATGTGATAGTATTTACCTTCGTAGGTTATGATAAAATTGAATATTTGGCATTAGAGGAAAAGAGGGATTTGAAGATCCGTTTTACAGCAAGCGATACTGAGCTGGAAGAGGTAATCATAACTTCATTTGGTACTACTCAACGCAAGATATCATCTTTGGCAGCCGTGTCTGCAGTAGATGCAAGCCAATTACAGATACCCACAACTTCGGTAACCAATCTACTGGGAGGTCGTATGCCAGGAGTAATCTCCACGCTTACCAGTGGTGAACCGGGAAAAAACATTTCCGAATTCTGGATCCGTGGTATAGGCACGTTCGGTGCCAGCAGTAGTGCCTTGGTCTTGATTGACGGATTGGAAGGGGATATTAACTCGCTTGACCCGGCTGATATAGAGAGCTTTTCTGTTTTGAAGGATGCCTCTGCAACAGCGGTATACGGTGTCCGAGGAGCAAACGGTGTAGTTTTAATCACGACCAAGCGTGGTCAAATTGACAAACTGAATATCACGGCTCGTGTCAATTACACGCTATCACATTTACGACGTCTCCCTAATTACCTTGGTGCTCATGATTACGCGAATTTGGTAAATGAGGCATTGGCAGTACGCCAGGAGGACCCAATGTATAGCGACGTGGTGCTTGACATCATCAATTATGGCATTGACCCTGATATTTTCCCCGATGTGAATTGGCAAGAGGAGATACTTAACCCTAACTCTTTGCGGCAATCCTATTACATAAGTGCACGGGGAGGGGCAAAGGTTGCTAAGTACTTCCTCAGTTTAGGTGGAAGCAATGAAACAGCTGCATATAAATATGATAAATCAAGCATATATGGCTCCAACGTGGGGTATAATACATACACCTATCGGGCAAATATAGACCTAGACCTGTCTCGATCTACCATCCTCTATTTCGGAATGGATGGATTCCTTTCAATTCATAATCAACCGGGGGTTGCAAGCACGGACTATATATGGCAGGCACAATCTCAGATAAACCCCCTTACATTGCCCGTGATTTACTCCAATGGACAATATCCCGCCGTTGGTGCCGCTGAGATGACCTCTCCTTCTACAATGATAAATCACATGGGGCGGCGATCTGATCAAAAATTTGACGGTAAATTCACCCTTGCGCTGAATCAAGATTTGTCTATGTGGTTAGAAGGATTGAAGTTAAGGGTTCAAGGCGCATACGATATAGTGAGTTGGTTCAACGAGAATCGTTCTATTCAACCGGAATTGTATCAAGCTGTTGGACGTGACGGACATGGAAAATTAATCACCATTCTGAGGGTTCCATCAAGTGCGGCCAGTTACAGTAAAACCATGGATTTAAACCGTAAGTACCATCTTGAAAGCACATTAACTTACGAAAACTTATTCGGGGAAAGTCACCGTGTATCAGGATTGGTATATTATTACATGAGCGACTTTAAACGTGCAAGTGACGGCACGACCAATTTGAACTCCATCCCGATTCGTTATCAAGGGTTGTCAAGCCGACTGACGTATGGCTACCGTGATACCTATATGGTGGATGTTAACTTTGGATACACTGGTTCTGAAAACTTTCAGCCGGGACGCCAGTTTGGTTTTTTCCCATCTATCGCGTTCGGCTGGGTACCAACCGAGTATAAATGGATGAAAGAGGTGCTGCCCTGGTTGAATTTTTTCAAGGTCAGGTGCTCGTATGGATCGGTGGGTAACGACCGACTCACCTCACGGCGCTTCCCCTATTTGACACTGGTTACCACTAACAACGTGTCTGTCTGGGGATCTACTTCTGTAGAGGGTGTGAATGAATCAATAATCGGGGCGGACAACCTTGAATGGGAGAAGGCGCTAAAAGCCAACATTGGCTTTGAGGGTCGTTTGTTAAATAATAAACTTTCATTTGTGGTAGATCTGTTTCAGGATCGCCGCGATGGAATTTTTCAGCAACGGGTTCAGGTACCATATTATGTTGGGTTAGTGACAATGCCTTACGGTAATGTTGGAAAAATGACAAGTTACGGAACCGATGGGAACGCGGAGTACACGCATTCATTTAACAAAGATATGCAGGTCACCTTTAGGGGCAACTATACTTTTTCGCGCAATAACGTCCGCAATTGGGAGGAAGCGAACCCGAAATATCCATACCAGGAAATATCCGGATACCCATATGGGGTAATAAGGGGTTATATTTCTGAGGGCTTTTTTAAAGATCAACACGATATTGATACCAGCCCAATTCAAACGTTTGGCACCGTAATGCCCGGCGACCTTAAATACCGTGACGTGAATGGAGATGGCATTATTGATACCGATGACCGCGTTCCATTTTCTTACAGCACATACCCCCTACTCATGTACGGCTTTGGCGGGGAGTTTAGATATAAAAACCTAACATTAGGCGTTCTTTTTAAAGGAACCGGCAAAACCGACTTTTTTCATGTGGGACAGAATGGAAATGGCATGGGGTATGTTCCGTTCCACGGGGCCAACGTGGGGAATATCTTGTCGATTGTAAACGACCCCAAAAACCGATGGATTCCAAAGGAGTATGCTATTAACAACGGAATTCCGGCGAGCCTGGCAGAAAACCCCAATGCTCGTTTTCCCAGGCTCTATTATGGATACAACAACAATAACTCGCAATTATCCGATTTCTGGAAAGGAGACGCACGCTACCTGAGGCTACAAGAGATTACACTTAATTATAACTTCAGGCATCGGCTGTTTCAAGCGATTAACATTTCGTCAATCGATCTTCAACTGGTAGGAAACAATCTGTATGTATGGGATAGAGTGAAGCTTTTTGATCCCGAACAGGCGCGTTACAATGGTAGGGTATACCCCATTCCAACTACTTACGCAGTCCAGGTTTATATTAACATGTAATATTTAACAAACAAACATACAATATTGATTATGAACTACATAAATAAAAAAGACCATAATACGAAAAAGCACAAAACATCGCTTGTCGGTGATTTACTCATCGTTTTTTCTTTGACGATCGCCTTGGGCTCATGCAATTACCTTAGTGTGGATGATTATTTTACCGATGAACTGAAACTGGATTCTGTTTTTGCTTCCAAACGGTACATTGAAGCGTACATGTGGCAGACTGCCAGTATGTTCCCAAATGAAGCTCGATTATATCAAAGCAATTATACACCTGGCCCATTAGCAACCGATGAGGCGTTTACATTAGCTACCGCAAGTGGCTATCACGGGCTTGATTTCGTATTGGGTGCGATATCCGAAAGCAATATGGGAACCTTCTCTGACTGGTATTCCACCTATTACAAAATCATACGCAAGTGCAATACCATTTTGAACCGTATTGACGAGGTGACTGACCTTAGCGCAATTGATCGGTTTTCGATTATTGGAAACACACGTTTCATCAGGGCATATGCTTATTACCGACTGCTAATTGATTGGGGACCTCCCATGCTGTTAGGCGATGAGGTGGTGAACTCCAATGAAGATTTATCCTATTATGACCGGTCTCGTGCCACGTATGATGAAGCTGTGGATTACATTTGCAGCGAATTGGAGGAGGTTACTACCTGGCTGCCAGAAAGTTTACCACTCATGGAGTTTGGGCGACCCACGAAGGGCGCAGCATACGCGCTGATAGCCAAGGTGAGGCTCTTTCATGCCAGCCCCCTCTTCAACGGTGGAAATGTAGCCCGAACTTTTTTCGGCACATGGAAACGTACCGTTGACGGGGAGTATTACGTCTCACAAAGTTACGATGAAGCCCGCTGGGCATTGGCCGCTGCCGCAGCGAAAAGGGTCATGGATATGGGCCTTTATAAACTGCATACTGTCGATGCCAATATGTTTACCCCAGATCTCCCAAACGGAGTAACCTCAGACCCAGACTATTACAAAGAGTGGGACGAAGGGGGCGCGGCTGGAATTGATCACTTCCATTCATATGCCGATATATTTAACGGTGAAGCGGTCATTCCCGCGAACCCCGAATTTGTATGGGCACGTAATGTAACAGCATATGATCTGTCTTTTCATTTAATCTTTCCTAAATCAAACGGCGGCTACAACATTCTTGCCATAACACAAAAGATCATAGATAACTATTCCATGATCGATGGTAGGGATATTACTGATTCCAGTGATGAATACCCCTATTCGGAAGATGGTTTTACCTCTAGCGTAAACACGTTTTCAGGTTACCGCCTCAATCCTGACGTGTTTAACATGTATGTAAACCGGGAAATGCGGTTTTACGCTTCTATAGGTTTCAGCGAGTGCTTTTGGCCCATGTCCTCTTCTACTCAGGTAGGGAATTACAATCAAACCATAACATATTATTACGATTCACCTAATGGAAAAACGGGAGATGAGACAGGAAGGATGGTTCCGATTACAGGATATACCCTGAAAAAGTTTGTCCATCCAAGCGATGCTTTACGGGGCACCAACGCCAGGACAATGGGCAAGGCATTCGCAATGATTCGTTATGCCGATGTACTACTATGGTACGCGGAATCTCTCAACAACCTCACTTCAAGCCACACCGTTGAATTGGGAGAAGAAACCTACACGGTAGGACGCGATGTCGATGAGATAAAAAAAGCGTTCAACCAAGTACGTCATCGCTCCGGAATGCCGGGATTGACTGACCAGGAATTAGCCGATGCTTCAAAAGTTCAAGAACTGATTGAGCGTGAAAGAATGATTGAATTTGTGGGAGAGAATCAACGTTATCACGACGTTCGCCGTTGGGGGATCTATGAAAAAACAGAGAACGAAACGATAACCGGAATGAACATTGAAAGTCCCAAGGAGGGTTTTTACAGGAGAGTGGTACCCAATACATCAAGGATTGGTGAACGTATCGTCAATAAACGGATGGTGTTTTTACCGATACCTTTAAGTGAAGTGCGAAGGCTGCCTTCTCTCGACCAAAATCCAGGATGGAAAGACTAATGAAATAGTTCACACTGAACAATAAAATAATATAATCGTATGAAAAATAAGATATACAATATTCTTACTGTCTCTATCATTTTAGTAGTGGGATTATTATCGTGCGATAACGATGAAGTCTTCAAAGCAGAGCAGTATAAAAATGTGTTTGCATTGATTAGTGAAACAGACAACATTTACTCCAAATATTACGATTTAAGAGAATCGGAGTCAATAGGTTATCTGTCAGCCTCATGTGGGGGTACCAATCCAACAACAGAGGACATAAACATCCTTTTAGTAGAAGACCCCACGCTTATTGACCTGTACAATAAAACCAATTACGATGTTGAGTACAACAAATATGCCAACCAACTGCCAAAAAGCAAGTATGATATCGACTCCTATCAGCTTAAGATACCTGCAGGAAAAATCAAAGCTTCACTTCCGATTAGAATCAGGCCTGAAGGACTTTCCCCTGACTCTACTTACTATATTCCCCTAAGAATTGATTCACACGACAATTATGAAGCTAACCCGGATAAAAGCTACGTGCTCTTTGAAGTTCGCATAAAAAACTACTTCGCGAAAGCCGAAGGCGCCACGTACAACCTGAAAGGGAAAGAGGATGGCCGAAATATTTTCGGAACGAAAATCATACACCCCCTCACCGGTAGTAAAGTGCGCATCATGGCCGGCACTGAAGCCTACATAGCGAATACTGAAGTGCATGAACAATATGCATTAGTCCTGGATGTTAATGAAGAAGGCAAGGTGCATATCACTCCCTACGGTAAAATTCAAGTAAGCCAGGTTGACGGTGATAGCGACTACCCAAACACCTTTGATGTAACCTTTGACGGTTATAAACACTATAAAACATTTCTTCTCCGTTACGATTATACAATAAACAATAAAACCTATCAGATGAAGGAGGAGTTGCGACTTCAGTTCAACCCCAAAAACAAGGAGGAACTGTAATCTGTAAACGTTTAACTAATACGATTAAAAATGATTAACATGAAAAAAATAACAATAGCTTTCGTATGCCTGTTTTTAATCGGGTGCTTTACAGGATGTGATCCCTACGAGCGAACTCCTGTGGAAAAATCAATCTTTGTAAATCATCAATCGCTGACGATGCTCGTGGGTGACCAAATGCAACTTAAGGCCAGCCCGAGCAAGGTAACCTATAGTTGGAAAAGCGAGGATCCCGCGGTGGCTACTGTCAACGCTTCAGGATTGGTTGAAGCAATAGGAGAGGGGGCTACAAATATCGCTGTCCGTCATAACGATATTGAAGTAAAAGTTCCCGTCGCGGTAAGCCAACGGATACGTCTAGAGAAAATTGAATTTAATGAATCGGTTGTAGATTTAGCCATTGGAAGTAAATTATCCCTAAACCCACTACCCGTTCCCCATAATGCCAACGATTTTAACCGTTTCTACTGGTCATCTGATAATGAAAATGTTGCTGTCGTGGATGTAATGGGACAAGTTAAAGCCATTGCACCAGGTGTGGCTACTATTACCGTTAAAGGTGGTGAGTTAAGCGGAACATTAAAGGTGAGGGTGTTTAGAGGCTTCAATGTAGCCTTGAAAAAACCCGTGAGGGTAAGCAGTCTTTATGCACCTCAATTTGTTGGTGAAAATGCGGTTGACGGGATTTTAAACACCTCTGACAGCAGCAACAGGTGGCTATGTAAGCCTACAACAAGTAATGGCCCTCAGTGGATAGAGGTAGACCTGGAAGGTGAATATGAAATATACTCACTTGAGTTTTGGATACAAGAGGGGTGGCCAAGTATCGATTTTAAATTTCAAAAAAAGGAGAACGATGAGTGGGTGGATATCTTCACTGAAACTGGCAATAGCAAGTCCGCTTATTCCAGAACTTTTGAAGCGACAACAGCAAAAAAGGTGCGTATTTATTTCACCCTTGGAAGCAAGGATGGCATTGTAAGAATGTATGAGATGCGTGTACACGCGAAAATGTTTGAATAGTTTGAAAAACTTATTCAAATAGAGCAACAAACATTGAACTTCTATGCGAAAAAACGGTGTAAATGCTACTGGGCAAGAAGAAAAAAAGAGGCTGATTCCATACAAATGGGAATTAATTATAATACTTTGGGTCGCATATTTTTTGAATCAAGGCGATCGACAAATATTTAATGTCGTAATACCTTTGATTAAGGCCGATCTTCTCCTGAATGATGTTCAGATTGGCTTAGTTGCCACCATTTTCACGCTTGTTTACGGGATACTGGTTCCTGTGGCAGGTTTCGCAGGTGACCTGCTTCGCCGTAAATGGATTATCTTTTTCAGCTTGCTAATATTCAGCCTCGGCACGCTGTTTACAGGCCTTGCCACCGGCATTATTTCATTGATCCTGCTACGAAGTATTACAACAGGTGGAGGCGAAGCCTTTTACTACCCGGCTGCCACTTCGTTAATCGGGCAATTTCACAAGAAAACGAGGGCAATGGCCATGTCTATCCATCAAACGTCATTGTACGTCGGAATCGTTGCAAGTGGATTCATCGCGGGATACATCGGTGAAAATTTCGGCTGGCAAAGGGCATTCTTGTCTTTCGGATTAGTGGGCATATTGTGGGCCTTTATCGTATTGTGGAGGGTTAAGGACACCCCCATGCCAAAAGAGGAGTTAAATGAAGCCGAGGAAAAACCCTCTTTTATCGAGATGGTAAAAGCAATTTTTTCTAGGAAGACGGTTTATTTCTTAAGCCTCGCGTTTGGATGCATGTGTTTTGTCAATGTGGGTTACCTCACCTGGATGCCCACCTATCTCCATGAGCAGTTCAACATGTCTTTATCTGCAGCCGGCTTGCATTCCACTTTGTATCATTTTCTTTTTGCATTTTTTGGAGTGATGCTTGGTGCCCGTATCTCAGACCGATTGGCGCTTAAAAGAAAAAGCATACGTATGGAAGTCGAGATTATCGGCTTGTTAATAGGTGCGCCATTCATTTTTTGGATGGGTGCTACAGACAGTAAGCTTTGGTGCTATGTAGCCATGGGGTTGTTTGGTGTATTCAGGGGCATATATGACTCGAACTTGTTTGCCGCTTTGTTCGACGTGATTGAGCCTCGATACCGCTCTTCATCCATGGGAGTCATGCTTGCATTTGCCTTTATCGTGGGTGCTTTGGCTCCTGTAATTTTAGGGAAAATTAAAACCGTGGCGAACCTGGAAACGGGCATCATGTTCCTGGCTGGATTTTACCTTTTAGGTGCCTTGCTAATTTTCATTGGCTTAAAATTCTTTTTCAAGAAGAATTATTATGAAGAGAAATTGATGGGTTAAAATGGAGTGCTTCAAGTCAGTAAATAAGAAAATAAAAATGAAAGCGAAATACACCCTTTTGATGCTATGCTGTATGATTAGTTTCGTAAAGGTTTCAAGTCAAAGCTCAGGAGATGTGATGAGCGAGAAGTACCGTGACATCTGGAACGATCAGGTACAAAAGAAAATTGATGCCGATATTGAAAGAAATCGAAAAGCGAACGCTGTTCTGAAGTTTGAAAACCTCCCGCGAGATACTGACATCGAGGTGAAGCAAATAAGCCACCACTTCCTATTTGGAGGAAATATTTTCCTGTTCGGAGATTGCGGTAGCCCTGAGAAAAACAAGCAGTATGAAGACACCTTCGGGGATCTGTTCAATGCCGCTACCGTTCCATTCTATTGGAGGACGCTGGAGCCGGTAAAGGGCGAGCCAAGGTATGAGGCCGGCAGCTCATACGAGTATCGTCGTCCACCAACGGATCCCGTCGTCGAGTTCTGCGAATCGAAGGGAATCAATATGAACGGCCACGCGATAATTTACGGTCAACCTCAATGGGGTCCACCACTATGGATGCCTAAAAACCGAAAAGAGATGGAACCCTATTTTGAAGATCACATCCGCGATTTAGCTAAACGTTATCATGGACGGGTAGAGCGATGGGACGTGGTGAACGAACCCACCGATCAGGCAAACCGTGGCCCAATGCCGGATGATTACACCTATAAAAGCTTTTTATGGGCAATGAAATATTTCCCGGACTCAGTGCTTCTCAATATCAATGATTCGGATATGCACTGGGACATGACACTCTACCGCCGATATTTAGAGATCGTGCGAAACTTAATTGACAGGGGCATCAGAATAGACCAGGTGGGACTTCAGATGCACATTTTTAATCCTAACGAATCCAGGGAGATCGCACGTGGCGCCAACATTTTAACGCCTGAAAAAATAGAGGAGAGGCTCGACTTAATGGCCGACGCGGGTAGACCACTACACGTTAGTGAAGTCACCGTTAGCGCCCCGGACGATAGCGATGCCGGGAAGCAAATTCAGTCAGAGATCACGAAAAACTTATACAGGCTCTGGTTCAGTCACCCCGACGTAATCGGGATTACCTGGTGGAACGTGGTGGATGGAGGTGCCGCACCTGGTGAGCCGTCATTTTCAGGAATATATGATAAAGAGCTGAAGCCAAAACCTGTTTATTACCTTCTTGACAAGTTGATAAACAAGGAGTGGAAAACCAACATCACCCTAAAAACACCTAAAGACGGGGTGGTACACTTCCGTGGCTTCAAGGGGAGGTACGTTGTCAGCTGGAAAGACAAATCCGGGAAAATGAACCAGAGAGAGTTCGATTTATTGAAGGATGGGGATGGCTTTGAGACCTATTAATCAGATAGATTCAATTATATCATGAAAAAATATATATTATACATAGCAGTTGTATGTTTGCTGTTCTCCTGTTCCAGAAAAACAACCAATGACGAATTTCCGCCTCTTTTCCCATTCCTAATAGCACTGGATGGAAAGGATAATATTGCTGATATGTCTCATCTTTTAGATGCCCCAGCCGGTAAAAATGGTTTTGTGAAAATAGAAAATGGTCGGTTTGTGACTGATGCAGGTCCTATTCGTTTGCATGGCACCAACCTCACAGGAGCAGCCAACTTCCCGGATCATAAAGATGCTGATCTTTTAGCCACTGAATTGGCTGGGTACGGGATCAATTGTGTGAGGCTTCATTATTTTGATGCTAAATATGGAAATTTTCGCAACGAGAAACAGGCTGGAATTTTTGCTGAAGACTCTACGACACAAAGGAATCTTGATCCTGAACAATTGGATCGGTTAGATTACATGATTTCTAAATTTAAAGAGAAGGGAATATATGTAAACATAAATTTACATGTGGCGAGAAAATTGGATGAACGCGACGGTTTCTCCGGTTTTGATCAACGACCTCACTTGGACAAGGGGGTTGACAACTTTGAGCCTCGGATGATAGAGTTGCAAAAGGAGTACGCGAAAGATTTATTAACGCACGTCAATCCTTATACCGACCTACCCTATACCAACGATCCTTGCGTAGCGTTAATTGAAATCAATAATGAAAATGCCCTTTTAAATCAATATCATAGTGGAGGCATTGATCGATTGCCGGAACCTTATATCGGGGAACTTCAAAGGCAGTGGAACATATGGCTGAGTAACAAGTATTCTTCCACACAAGCATTGTTAAAAGCTTGGAATTGGCAAGATATCCCTTTACACGATGAGCAAATAAAGGAGGGGGGATTTGAAGCACCTATTTCTATTGATGGCAAAACTTGGATTTTGTCTGAGGGAAACTCATCGGCAGTCTGTAATGTCGAAGACAGTGTATTGAAAATCAATGTTACCCGTGAAGGAGAGGATGAATATTTTCCCAAATTGTTCAGAAAACTCAAAGTGAAGAAAGGGAAACCTTACACCCTAACTTTTAAGATAAGAAAAGTAGTAGGAAACGTTCCAAGTACATTGGGATTGGCAATATCTGATGTGAGTAATGGTTGGAAATCCCAAGGACTACATCAAACCTTTGAGGTAGTAAAAGAGTGGAAAAGATTCAGCATTTCATTCACAGCCACTGATGATACAGGTGACACTAGACTTGAGTTAACTCGTTTTCCAACCGGTGTTTATGAGATTGATGACTTGTCTTTTAAAAGTGGTACAATAAAACAGTTTGATGTAGCTCAAAGAGTGGAGGATGGCACTGTACCTGTAATCAAAAAAGACGATTTTGCCACATTGGGAGCAAGGAAAGATTTTTATCAGTTTCTTATCGACACGGAACATGAGTACTGGGTAGGGATGTCGAATTATCTGAAAAATGAACTGGGGGCAAAGTCCTTGATCTCCGGGACTCAGCTGGGTTATAGTCCTCCGTTTATCCAGAATGAATTGGATTACATCGACAATCATGCTTATTGGTGTCATCCCAGCCCCGTTAATGAAAATTGGCGAATCAGGAACGAATCAATGGTGAACTCTATGGCAACGATAAAGAGTTTGGCATCTCAGAGAATACTTGGAAAGCCCTATACGGTAAGCGAATATAACCACCCTTTTCCCAATCAGTATGGCGCTGAAGGACAACCTATGTTACGCTCCTATGGAGCATTCCAGGGCTGGGATGGTGTTTTCGAGTATACTTTCAATCATCGAAATGAGTTCGATTTAGATTACAATAATTATTTCTTCAGTATCAACGATCGTACCGATGTGTTGGCTCACTTTCCAGCCTGTGCGACAATCTATTTGAGAGGTGATGTTCGGGAGTCGAAAAGTGCAATTAGTGCTCCCATTGACTATGCGGGATATTTTGAAAAGTTAGTATCTGATAAATCAGTGGGTGCCAATATCTCAGGTGCAGGATTCAATACAAACTTATCCCTGATTCACAAAACAAGTGTTTCGCTAAATGGGGGTACCGGAAGCAAGGTGTCCGATTTTGACATCCCAACGGGTAAAATTTTGAAAAGTGATACGGAAGAGTTGATTTGGAATTGTGAAATTGAAGGAAAGGGATATTTCGTTGTTAATACTCCCAATACAAAATTGTTTACAGGTTTTCCCGAGGGACGAAAGATATTGTTGGATGACATCGAGTTGTCTGTAGGTAATACTCGTCTGGGGTGGGCAACGGTCTCGCTAGTTTCTCGTGGTGCGAATGGTTTTAGTAACTCCGAAGCTCCTATAAGAATTTTAGTGGCTGCAACGGGATTGATTGAAAACAATGGGATGAAGATAAAAGAGTTGGATAACAATCATATCACGCTGACTGATTGGGGTAAAGCACCTGTATATGCAGAAGGTATACCCGTAACGCTGTCGTTAGCATCTGACCCGAAAAAAACAAAATGCTTTGTGCTGAACTCTGAAGGAAAACGTAAAAAAGAAATACCAGTGACATCAATTGAGGGAAAGACGGGTATCCAACTGAAACCAGAATACAAGACCATTTGGTATGAAATTGAAATTAAATAATAAAAAATAAACAATGAGAAATAATCTACTGATCGCGTTAATCTTGTTGTTGTCTTGCCCCTTATCGCAAGCACAAACATCGTTCCCAAAAAGCTCAAAAGAGGATCGTGAAAAGATCATGAGCGAAGCGTATTGGAAAATATGGAATCCCGAGGTACAGAAAAAGATCGACCAGGATATTGAAAAACATAGAAAGGCAGATGGTGAACTGATGCTGACGGATTATGCCCCGGGCACGGAAGTAAAGATAGAGCAGATTTCACATGATTTCATTTTCGGTGCGCATATTTTTAACTACAACCAACTGGGAAAGACAGAATATAATGACCGTCACAAAGCATTGTATGGAACCCTGTTTAACTCGGCTACGGTGGCCTTTTATTGGAAGACGTTTGAAATGCAACCGAATCGCCCCCGTTTCAAGGAGGAGTACTGGGACACGGAGTCGTATTGGAACGGCATGATGGAACCGAAAATGGAACCGCATTGGAGGAGGCCGGCACCGGATCCCGTTATTCAATTCCTGGAGAGCAAAAAGATTCGCATCCACGGTCATCCCATTATCTGGGGAAATCGAAAATGGCATAACCCGAATTGGATCATACAAAACTTCATGACCCCTGAAGAAAAAGCAAAAATGGATGAGCTAATCGTGGAATACGGGAATTTAGAAAACTACCTGGATAGCGAGAAGTATTCCGAAACATACCAGGGTTTATCCGCGGAGCAATTGGAAAAGATGTTCCCGGAGTTGACGAAAACGTTAAAGGTGCTGTTTGAAAAACGGATCGTTGAATTGGCGGACTATTACGGCGATCGTGTGGACAGTTGGGATGTGGTGAACGAGAGCGCGACTGACCACCAGAGGGGCTTATTGATTCCGGGAAGTGGCCTCGCGAAAAGTGTTTATGGCATTATGCCCGGCGATTACACCTATGAAGCTTTTAAGGTGGCGGGTAAAGTATTTCCCGAAAACGTGCTTTTAAACATCAACGATTACAACCTCAGCCAGAGTTATACCGATCAAGTGCAAGACCTATTGGCCAGAGGTTGTAAAGTAGACATCATGGGGTCACAAATGCACCTGTTCAATCCACAACAATGCCTCGATATCGCCGCGGGAAAGGAAATTCAGACCCCGGACCATATCTGGGGATGGAACGAACGGTTGAGTCAGGCTAAATTGCCCATTCACCTGAGCGAGATCACCATCACGGCACCAGGAAACGATGAAAGAGGCAGAAAAATACAAGCGATCATCACCCAAAATTTGTACCGCCTCTGGTTCAGCCTGGAGCGGATGATGGGAATCACCTGGTGGAACGTGGTAGACGATTGCGGCGCACCCGGGGAGCCATCAACATCCGGCATTTTCACGCGCGACATGGTGGCAAAACCGGCCTACTACGCGCTTGACAACTTAATCAATAACGAGTGGAAAACAAACCTGACCGCCAAGCCGGATAAAAACGGGGAGGTCAAATTCCGTGGATTTAAAGGGAACTACCGGGTTACATGGACGGACCAAATGGGGAATGTACAGACAAGAGAATACTATTTAAAATAAAAGGTAAATGAAGATAATTGACATGAAAGTCCGTACAGTAGCAATTCCCATGAATTGCATGTTACGGCATAACACGGGAGTGCACCCGGGGTATTTGTTGAGAACCATCCTGGAATTGATTACCGATGAGGGCTTCGTGGGACTGGGAGAGGTAGGTGGCGGCGACTCAAGAGCTGCACTCCTGAAACTGAAACCCCGGATTATAGGGATGAACCCTTTCGATCTGGAAGCCATCAAAATGAAAGTACTACGCAGTATCTATTACCTGTCTAACGCCAGGCTATACGGTGCAATAGAAATTGCTTGTTTGGATATAATTGGGAAAGCATGCAACGTTCCCATGCATCGGTTACTGGGAGGGAAGGTAAGAGATTCCATACCCATGATAGCATATCTTTTCTGGAGGTATGACCGCCCAGGTGGGGGGGACGATACTTGTGCAGAAGATATGGCTGAACTTTGCATTGAGCTGAAAGAGACACTGGGTGTTACCGCCATGAAGCTAAAAGCAGGCGTCATGAATCCCATGGAAGAGGTGCGGGTTCTTGAACTTTGCCGGAAGAAGTTGGGTGACGATTTTGGATTGAGGATAGACCCGAATGGGGTTTGGAGTGTAGCGACAGCCGTGAAAGCTGGTCGCCGGATGGAAGATCTGGAATTGCAGTACTTCGAAGACCCGTCATGGGGCATAGAAGGAATGCGTGCCGTTCGCCAACAGGTACGGATACCTTTAGCCACGAACATGTATCCCAATAAATTTGACGACTTGGGTCCATCCATCCGCGAAGATGCCATTGATATTATCCTTACGGATCTACATTATTGGGAGGGTCCACGGGGAGTAAAGGATCTAACCGCGGTATGCCGGACGTTTAATTTAGGTGTTGCCATGCATTCCGGGGCAGAGTTCGGCATCGAGCTGGCAGCCATGTTGCATACGGCATCCACTATACCCGCCATGACTATGCCCGGTGATGCGCATTATCATTATTTGGAAGATGATATTATCGAGGGGGGAAAAATGCCATACATTGATGGCAGTATTAAGGTGCCCGATGGACCGGGACTGGGTGTAGCGTTAGACGAGGAAAAGATGGAGAAATATGAACGGTATTATGAAGAAAAAGGGGACTACTATGCCCGTTTCCATCAAGATCCTAAGAAACCCAATTGGTATCCAAACGTAGGAGGTATTTAATAACGAGAAGGCTTTTCATTAAAGCTTATTATCTCGTTTACTATTTAAACGCGGGTTGTAAGAACTAACCACGTTAATAATGAAAGAGAACAAGATTAAAGTTTTAATAGAGGGATTAGATTTCCCGGAAGGACCAGCCGTGGATTCATTTGGAAACATATGGCTGGTGGAACAACAAGGGGGTAATATCGTTCGTTTTTCGGTGGATAATAAGATAACACGCTACCCGACCAACGGTTCACCAAACGGGATTGCAATTGACACGCGTGATCATATTTGGTTTTGTGACTCCAAGAACAATTGCATTTCGGTGCTTGAACCAAAAAAAAAGAGCATAAAGGTCGTGTGTGACGAGGTGAACGGGAAGCCTCTGGATAAACCGAATGATTTGGCTTTCGATGATTCCGGGAACCTACTTTTCACCTGTCCGGGCAATTCAAGGCATGAACCAACAGGATATATCTGCGCGTTAGTAAAGGGAGAAGTTAAAAAAATTACCGAAGGAAAATACTTCCCGAATGGGTTGGCTTTTACCGCTGACGGGAAAGAACTGGTGATTGCCGAGACATACAAGTATCGGCTTTGGAAAGGGAAATGGGACTCATCTTCCGCCACTTGGTATGAGGCAGCCCCTTGGGTTGAAGTGGGTGGCCCCATCGGACCGGATGGAATGGCATTCGATGAGAATCACAACCTTCACGTGGCCATATTTGGTCAACAAAAAATAAGGGTGATATCTCCCCAAGGCATCATCATCGAAGAAGTTTTCTTGCCGGGTAAAAACCCCACTAACTGCGCATTCTTGGTGAAGGGAGGTTTAATTGTTACGGAAGCGGAAAGAGGTGAATTGTTGTGGATAGATAATAGCATAAAAGGCATCCCTTTATACAGATAAATCTATAGGTGCATTCAATAATACAAACCATCGGCTTGAGATAGAAATAAGAATTATGCGAAATAATAACAGTTTATCGGGCAAGACCGCGTTGATAACCGGAGGTGGACAAGGGATCGGCAAGTCCATCGTGTTGGCCCTTGCAGAAGCAGGTGCCGATGTCATCATTAATTTCCGGAGCAACACACAATTAGCGACAGATACCGCGGATGAGGTGAAAAGCTTGGGAAGAAAAGCCTGGCTTTGGCCCTATGATTTATCCAGGGAAAATGTTTTGGATGACTATCAGGAATTCAGTGAAGAAAAACAGTGCCCCGCCGTAGACATATTCATAGCCAACGCTTCCCATCAGATTCGCAATCCTTGGGAGCAGGTGACTATTGATGAATTTGCACTGCAGATGAACGTGAATGTTCGATCTACCCTGTTATTGATGCAAGGAGTGGTTCCTCATATGAAAAATAACAAATGGGGTCGGATTCTAATCATAGGATCTGTGCAGGAAAAACGCCCTCATCCCGATATGTGCATATATGCAGCATCCAAAGCTGCCTTGAGCAACCTTGTAATCAATCTTGCCCCACAACTGGCTCCATTTGGTGTAACGGTTAACTCACTTGCACCTGGTGTTATTAATACAGCAAGAAATAAAGTTGCATTATCCAACCCCGAATATGTAGAAAAAACAGTGCGAAAAATTCCGCTTGGGTATATTGGAGAGCCCGGTGACTGTGCTCAATTAGCCTTACTTCTATGTTCCGAAAGCGGGCGCTACATTACGGGATGTAATTACTTCGTGGATGGTGGGATGAGCTTGAGGTTCTAAGTTTTATTTTTTAACAATACAACTACTAACAAATGAATGCGAATCAGTACGCGAAAGAGATTGGAATGATGGAGCTGGAAAGATTAATTGAAACCCGTGAAAAGGTTTCAACCAAAGAGTTCCCAGTCTCGGATAAAGAATTATTGCAGAGGTTTGAAAAACTATACACTGGAGCGGTTAACGATGCTTTAAGAGAGGCCTGCCTGTTGGAGCAGGCGATACCCGGGAGGATAAAACCTCTGCGGGAATATACAACCATAGCAGGTTTTGCTTTTACCGTTAAAAGTGCCCCTAACGTGAAAATTACCGGGGAGATGGAATTTAGAACACAGATGCTCGATGAGATGGCTGAAGATCATTTCGTCATATGGGATACCAGTCGCGATGATAAAGCAACTTTGTGGGGAGGGGTAATGACGGCAACGGCAAAAAGGAAGAAGGTCAAGGCGGCTTGTATTGATGGGGGTATACGCGATACGCACCAAATATTAAAGGCAGAATTCCCGATTTTTTATGAGTATAGAATATCCAATGGCAGTTTAGGAAGATGCTTGATTACCCATTATCAAATCCCCATTAAAATAGGGGATGTGGATATAAAACCCGGGGACGTCATTGTCGGTGACATCGATGGTATAGTTGTAGTTCCCAGGGATATTGCATATGACATATTGATTCGCGCCGAACAGTTCTTGATGAATGAAAATAAAATTTTTGATTGGGTGAATCAAGGAGATACCATTCATGAAATCACTCAAAAAGGGGGCTATTTTTAACGGGTAAATGCATTTTTTACACATTCCTGTACAAGACAAGAGAAATTAAAATGAGAAATAGTTTTTTCACGTCTGTTGTTTTATTCTGTACTGCCACTTTTTGTTTCGGGCAAGTAAAGCACATTAGCGTCAACCCATCAAAGACCTTTCAGGTGATTGATAATTTTGCGGCATCGGATGCATGGAGTGGAAATTTCGTGGGCAAGTATTGGAGTGATACGGCAAAACAGCAAATAGCCGAATGGTTGTTTAGCACGGAATATGATGCAACGGGAAGTCCGAAAGGAATAGGTCTTTCTTTATGGAGGGTAAACGTTGGTGCCGGCACACTTGAACAAGCGGATGCAGACATCATGCCTTTACAGCGCCGTGCTGAATCCTTTTTAACCGTAGACGGAAAAGATTATGATTGGGGAAAATGTTTGGGACAACAATATTTTATGGAACAAGCCGTCAAGTTTGGATGCAACAACTTCCTTTTATTTTCAAATTCCCCATTGGTCCAATATACGCTAAACGGGAAAGGCTGGTCCTCGCGTGTCGATGCTGCCAATATCAAACCGGACAGCTATGACAAGTATGCTGAATACCTAGCCAATGTAGCTTCCTATTATCAAGGGAAAGGCTGGAATATTTCCTATATCAGTCCAATAAATGAACCTCAAGTTGATTGGACCTCACCACGCCAAGAAGGTTCACCGTGGAAGAAAAGTGAAATGAAAAAAATGTATGTCGCGTTGGATAGGGCTTTATCAGGAAATAAAGAGTTGGCCAATGTTGAAATACTTGTAGGAGAAGCTGCCAGCTTAAAATACCTCTACGAAGCCGACAGCAACTTACGCAAACGTTTTGGGGGAGAAGAGGCTCCGGATGAACAGGTAAAAACTTTTTTTGATGTTAACTCTCCCTATTATATTGGTGATTTAAAACATGTACCCCGTTTGATAGCCGGGCATACGTATCACAATCACACAAAGAACAACGAGATGAGAGAAGTCCGTTCAAAGGCGGGTAAAGCATTTGAACAATACGATGTGGATTTCCACCAAACGGAATGGTGTATACTACACTACGCTCCACCCATGGATGGTTTTGAGACAGATTGGCAAAAAGAGGATAAAAAGGATATCCAAGTCGGACTGTTGATTGGGCGACTCATTTACTCAGACATGGTAGATGCGAATGCAAAAGCTTGGGGATATTGGAAAGGCATGGAATTGAACGGAGATTATGCCTTAATCTCACTTTTAGCTAAAGAAGGCAATATTTTCAATGGAGGAACTGTTTCCTCCAATAAGATCCTCTGGGCTTTAGGTAATTACAGTTTTTTTATCCGCCCAGGTTACACCCGCGTAGAAACAGAAGGGGCGAACGATTTAGATACATTGGTAGCCACAGCTTATCTGGCTCCGGATCATTCCTGCATCGTTGTGGTTTTTGTCAATTCAGGATATAATCAAGAAGATATTGAATTACAATTACCGAAAGCATATAACCAGAAAATAAAGACTACTACTGTTTACAGAACAGATGATCGAATAGAATTAGCACGTGTATATCACACTGATAAGAGAAATCCTACTTTATCGATAACACCTCGTTCATTAACAACTGTTGTTCTGAAATTAAACCCGTAGGCACATGTTAAATAGGTAGTGTTACATTTAGTGTGTCCCTAGTCTAAATCCCCTATTAGCCTTATTACAAAATTATTCTTTTTTTTCCTCTTTCACCTCATCCTTGACTTGTATTTTTAATTCCTCTTACCTTGCACAAGGACAAGCAAGTTACAAGCAACGTCTGTAATCCTTGTACAGGTATCAGAATTAAATCTACAGCCCCTAAGCTTAACGCTAGAGTCTATTGTAAAGTAGAAATAAAATTCGTATCTTTGCCCGGTTTTTGTATTAGGTTTATGAAAATAAAGTTACCTCAAGAGTTTCAACCGGAACTGCTTAAATCCCTGAAAACGTACAACAAAGAGAAGTTCATGGCCGACTTGATGGCCGGGCTCATTGTGGGTATCGTGGCGTTGCCGCTGGCCATCGCCTTTGGGATCGCTTCGGGTGTAACCCCGGAGAAGGGGATCTATACCGCCATCATCGCCGGCTTCATCATCTCCTTCCTGGGCGGGAGCACGGTGCAGATCGGTGGACCTACCGGTGCGTTTATCGTGATCGTCTACGGCATCGTGGAACAGTACGGTGTGCAGGGGCTGGCCATCGCTACCGTATTGGCAGGCATGATGCTCCTGCTGATGGGCTTCATGAAGCTGGGTGCGATCATCAAGTTCATCCCCTACCCCATCGTGGTGGGTTTCACGAGCGGTATCGCGTTGACCATCTTCTCCACGCAGATCAAGGATTTCTTTGGGCTGACCACCCCACCCCTCCCCTCGGGTTTCATCGAGAAATGGGGGGTCTACTTTGAGCACTTCGCCTCCATCAACTGGTGGGCGGCACTGGTTGCCCTTTTGAGCGTGGTCATCATCGTGCTCACGCCAAAAATATCGCGAAAGATACCCGGGTCGCTGGTCGCCTTGGTCGTGATGACCGTCGTGGGTTACCTGCTCAAGGAGTACGCCGGCATCATGAGTATCGAGACCATTGGTGACCGTTTTATCATCAACAGCGAGCTGCCCGAAATAGAGCAGATACCCATCAGCCTGGAGAGCATCCGCATCCTCTTCCCGGCAGCTTTCACCATCGCCATGCTGGGCGCCATCGAGTCGCTCCTGTCGGCCACGGTAGCCGACGGGGTTACCGGCAAAAGGCACAACTCCAATATGGAGCTGGTGGCGCAGGGGGTAGCCAATATCGTGACCCCCTTCTTCGGTGGTATCCCGGCCACGGGAGCAATCGCACGCACCATGACCAACATCAACAACGGGGGCAGAACCCCGGTAGCGGGCATCGTTCATGCACTGGTACTCCTGCTGGTCGTCCTTTTCCTGGGCGACCTCACGCGACACATCCCCATGGCCTGCCTGGCCGGGGTGCTGGTGGTGGTAGCCTACAACATGAGCGAGTGGCGTATCTTCGTCTCGCTCGTGAAGCAGTCCAGGTCCACCCGCGCCGTGCTACTGACGACATTCCTCCTCACCGTGATCTTCGACCTCACCATCGCGATCGGGGTAGGCCTCTTGCTTGCCGTCTTCTCGTTCCTCAAGCGGATGAACGAGGCCACGCAGGTCTCCCGCACCACGGGCAGCATCAACATAACCAAAGAGATGGAGTCTACCTCGGGTAAAACCCAGGATGAGATCCTGCACCTGCCCAATGGCGTGGAGGTATACGAGATCGAGGGACCCTTCTTCTTCGGGGTCGCCAACAAGTTCGACGAGGTGATGCGCGATATCCACGGGAAGTCGCACATACGCATTATCCGGATGCGCAAGGTACCGTTCATCGACTCGACAGGCCTGAACAACCTAGAAACGCTCTGCCGCAACTCGATTAAGGAAAAGAAGCAGGTGATCCTATCGGGGGTGAACAGCGACGTACGAGAGAAGGTGGAACAGTCGGCCATCCCTGGTATCATCGGGCAAGAAAATATTTGCGACAACATCCACCTGGCAGTGGAACGGGCAGTACAAATCGACAACGAGTTAAAAGAGAAACAGCAGGAGAATGCCTAACCCACCCCATCTAACCGGCGACTGTCTGCCCAACGACTGTCTACCTACCGATTGGCTTCCCACCACTCTAAAGGAGGTGAAGCAGCGGGGGTGGGACTATCTCGATGTGATCCTCTTCTCGGGAGACGCATACGTGGATCACCCTTCATTTGGTACGGCCGTGATCGGGCGACTCCTCGAAAGCGAGGGACTGCGCGTGGCTATCGTCCCTCAGCCCAACTGGAGAGACGACCTACGTGACTTCAAGAAGCTGGGCACGCCCCGCCTCTTCTTCGCGGTTACCGCCGGCGTTATGGATTCAATGATCAACCGATATACCGCGAACAAACGGCTTCGCTCCAACGATGCGTACACCCCCGACGGTCGTCCCGATATGCGACCCGACCGAGCGACCACCGTCTACTCCCGCGTATTGAAAGAACTTTACCCGGACACGCCCCTCCTCCTGGGTGGGGTGGAGGCCTCGTTGCGTCGGGTGACCCACTACGACTACTGGGACGATACGTTGCACCCCACTATCTTGGCGAATACGAGAGCAGACCTACTCATCTACGGGATGGGGGAACTTCCCTTGAAACAGGTGGTACGGGAACTGCGCGAAGGCAAGAATTTTCGGGAGATGGTTAACATACCGCAAACCGCGTTCCTCCGCCCCACACACGATATCCCCCAAAACCGGTTCGGCGAAGAGGTCACCCTCTTCTCGCACGAGGAGTGCCTGGCCGATAAGCGAAAGCAGGCCGCCAACTTCCGGGTGGTGGAGGAGCAATCCAACCGGCTCAAGGCCGCCCGTATCCTGCAGGGCGTGGGCCGTGAAACCGCCGTGATTAACCCTCCCTATCCCCCCATGACGGAAGAGGAGATGGACGCCTCGTTCGACCTCCCTTACACGCGGTTGCCTCACCCCAAGTACAAAGGAAAGCAGATCCCCGCCTACGAGGCGATCAAATTCTCGGTAACCCTCCACCGCGGGTGCTTCGGGGGGTGCGCCTTTTGTACCATCTCCGCACACCAAGGTAAGTTTATCGCTTCCCGCTCCAAGCGTTCAGTCCTGCAAGAGGTGAGGAAGATCACCCAAATGGCCGACTTCAAGGGGTATATCAGCGACCTGGGCGGCCCATCGGCCAACATGTACCGCATGCGGGGTAAGAACCCGTCGGTTTGCGAAACATGCAAGAAGCCCTCCTGCATCTTCCCCGCGGTGTGCCCCAACCTGAACAACGACCCATCTGACCTACTGGATATCTACCGGGAAGTGGACGCGCTACCAGGGATGAAAAAGTCATTTATCGGAAGCGGTGTACGTTACGATATGCTGCTGCACGAGAGCAACGACAGGAAAATCAACAACGCCAACCGCGCGTACATCCATGAGCTCATCACGAACCACGTTTCGGGAAGGCTCAAGGTGGCCCCGGAACACACCTCTCGCAAGATCCTGACCATCATGCGAAAACCCTCGTTCGACCGCTTCCTGCAGTTCAACGCGATCTTCAACCGCCTCAATAAAGATCAACACCTAAACCAACAGCTTATCCCCTACTTTATCTCGTCACACCCGGGCTGCACAGAGGAAGATATGGCCGAGCTGGCAGCCGAAACCAAAAGGCTAAACTTCAGGCTGGAGCAGGTACAGGATTTCACCCCCTCACCCATGACGCTGGCCACCGAGATCTATTATACCGGGTACCATCCCTACACCATGGAACCGGTTTATACCGCGAGAACGAGGGAAGAGAAAAACGGGCAACGGGAGTTCTTCTTTTGGTATGACCCCAAGCGACGACATGAACTCATCAAACGATTAAGACAAATGAAAAGAGCCGATTTAATAAAAAAACTATATGGTTAACTACCCCCCCCTTGTCTCTCGTACCGCTATTTAATAATTTGGTAAAAACGATAAAACCGTACGGTTAAGAAAAAGTGGAGTTAAGTTAATCTGTTACCAAGTAATAAGCAAAACCGCACCGCATCGTTAAATCTTGTTAAACTTCGCGTTTTCTTCCATTTTCGTGCAGCGTTTTTGCAATTACTGCATCTAACAGGTAGTGAAAGGCCAAACTTTCGCGTGTCGCGTTATCGCGATCTTTACCTAAGAGCTCTCAAGCAAAGAAGTTGTAGGGTACGAAAGTTGAAAGCCGCGTGAAAAGAGATGGTAGCAATGAGAAAAACAAACTGGGTAATCGCTTCGTTTTTGATGGGGGTACTGCTTGTATTCCTATCCTGCGATGACAAGTCCCGCTCGCTCGGAAGTTTCGGCATCGATATCGCCACGGTCATCCCCGAAGGCGACAACGCCTTCGCGTTGCTCCTCGATAATGGGAAGCGCCTGTGGCCGGCAGCCACCACACCGGGGTATACCCCTAAAAACGGTCAACGGGTCTTTTTGAACTACACCATCTTATCGGAGGAGATGGCAGGGTACGACCACTACGTACGGGTAAATGATATGTGGAACATCCTCACGAAAAAGGCCATCGAGCTGAACGCCCAAAATGCAGACAGCATAGGAAACGACCCGGTAAAGGCCAACGCGATGTGGGTGGGGGGCGATTACCTGAACGTGTCGTTCATGTTTAACTACGGGGGAATGCAGCCCCACGCGATCAACCTGGTAGAAAATCAACTCTCAAGCGTGGCCAAGCCAGGAGTAGTTGGGCTGGAGTTCAGACACAACTCGTACCGAAGTCCCTCAAGCAGGTTGTACGAGGGGTTCGTCTGCTTCGATTTGAGACCGTTGCGGGTAGATGAAGCTGACTCGGTAAAGCTTTCCATCAAGGTGAAAGAGTGGACAGGAGACAAAATATACGACGTGGTATACAGGTACAACCAGCCAGTGGGAACAACCCGCGCTGAAATGCCGATACCTGTTATCTCGTCAAACCAATACTATTGAGAATAATAAAACCACAACCGAATTTAGTTCTATTTCTTATATGACTTTTTGATTTTCCAAATGCCGGACGGCCTCTGTGAAGAGCCCGTCCGGTTCCCTTTTAAAGAGTATTAGCCGCGCTGTGATCCCGTACTACCGTTAACCCATGTTAGCTGCACGAATAAGGCATCCGTACTACCAACTCATACCATGTTAATCCGACTACAAGGACCCATAACAAGATGAAAAAACCAAGTTTGCTCTCGCGAAAACATGCTAAAAAACATATCCATTTATTTTTTTCGCTGCCTCTGGAACATTACCTTCGTCAGATTATGGCATAGAATATAAAACCGTTATCCTACGACCTATATTACTAATCTATATCAATACAAAAAATAAAATAATCGTATGAAGAAGTATCCTAAAATCGGGATTCGCCCCGTTATTGACGGGCGACAAGGAGGCGTTAGGGAGAGCCTCGAAGAGAAAACAATGGCGCTGGCGAACGCAGTGGCCGAGTTAATCAGCAGCAACCTGAAGAACGGCGACGGGTCGCCCGTGGAGTGCGTGATAGCCGACGGCACAATCGGCCGCGTGGGCGAAAGTGCCGCCTGCGCGGAGAAATTTGAAAGAGAGGGTGTCGGTTCCACCATCACCGTCACCTCCTGCTGGTGCTACGGTACCGAAACCATGGACATGCACCCCCACTACCCAAAAGCAGTGTGGGGCTTTAACGGTACGGAGCGACCGGGAGCCGTCTACCTGGCGGCCGTGTTGGCCGCGCACGCCCAGAAAGGATTGCCCGCCTTTGGCATCTACGGGCGTGAAGTGCAAGACCTGGACGACAACAGTATCCCGGAAGAGGTGGCAGAGAAACTGCTTCGCTTCGCACGCGCGGCGCAAGCCGTGGCCACCATGCGCGGAAAATCGTACCTCTCCATCGGCAGCGTCTCGATGGGTATCGCGGGCTCCATGGTCAATCCCGATCTGTTTCAAGAATACTTCGGTATGAGGACCGAGTCGGTCGACTCTACCGAGATACTGCGAAGGATCAACGAAGGCATTTACGACAAAGAGGAGTTCGCGAAAGCGATGGCCTGGACGGAAAAATATTGCAAGCCGAACGAGGGGACGGACTTCAACTCGGAAAAGAAGGCCAAATCGCGTGAAGCGATGGATGCCGACTGGGAGTTCGTGGTAAAGATGACCCTTATCATCCGAGACCTGATGACGGGCAACAAAAAGCTACAGGAGATGGGCTTCAAGGAAGAGGCCATCGGCCATAACGCGATTGCCGCCGGGTTCCAGGGACAACGGCAGTGGACCGACTTCCTGCCAAACGGCGACTTCTCGGAAGCGATCCTCAACAGCTCGTTCGACTGGAACGGGATACGCGAAGCGTTCACGGTCGCTACCGAAAACGATGCCTTGAACGGGGTTGCGATGCTGTTTGGCCACCTGCTGACCAATACCGCCCAAATATTCTCCGACGTCCGCACCTACTGGAGCCCCGAGTCGGTCAAACGGGTCACCGGTAAAGAGCTCACCGGCGGGGCTGCCAACGGCATCATCCACCTGATCAACTCTGGGTCGACTACCTTAGACGGGACCGGGAAACAACGCCTAGACGGTAAGCCGGTGATGAAACCGTTCTGGGAGATAACGGAAGAGGAGGTGAAAGCATGCTTGGCGGCCACCACCTGGTTCCCGGCTAACCGGGACTACTTCAGGGGGGGCGGCTACTCCTCCAACTTTTTAACGGATGGCGGTATGCCCGTGACCATGAGCCGGCTGAACCTGGTGAAGGGACTGGGGCCAGTACTACAGATCGCCGAGGGATGGACCGTGGATATCGATCCCGAAGTTCACAAGATACTTCACGAACGGACCGATAAGACCTGGCCCACCACCTGGTTCGCACCCCGGTTAAACGATACGCCCCCCTTCAAGGATGTCTACTCGGTGATGAACGAGTGGGGAGCCAACCACGGGGCCATCAGCTACGGCCATATCGGGGCAGACTTGATCACGCTCGCCTCGATGCTGCGCATCCCGGTCTGCATGCACAACGTGGAGGGAGAACCCTTCCGCCCGAAAGCATGGGGTTCCTTCGGCATGGACAAGGAGGGAGCCGACTTTCGGGCTTGCCAAAACTTTGGACCCATCTACAAGTAATTGAAACCACGCAACGGCGGGATGGCTGTCAGCGCCATCCCGCCGTTTGGTTAATCCCGACAGAGATGAATAAAACGAAACTTCCGCTATTGAAGCACAACGGCGTTAACTATCTATTGCCGTTCATCATTATCACTGCCTGCTTCGCCCTATGGGGCTTTGCCAACGATATTACCAACCCCATGGTGAAGGCATTCTCGAAGATCTTCCGGATGAGCGTTACGGAAGGCGCACTGGTACAATTGGCCTTTTACGGGGGCTACTTCGCCATGGCGTTCCCCGCCGCGATCTTCATCAAGAAGTTCTCCTACAAGTCGGGCATCCTGCTGGGACTAGCGCTCTACGCGACGGGCGCGTTCCTCTTTTTCCCGGCGAAGATGACGGGCAACTACTATCCTTTCCTGGTGGCCTACTTCATCCTCACGTGTGGTCTCTCGTTCCTCGAAACCAGCGCCAACCCCTATATATTGACCATGGGACCCGAGGAGAATGCAACGCGAAGGCTCAACCTGGCACAAGCGTTTAACCCCATCGGCTCGCTGCTGGGTATGTTCGTCGCCATGAACTTTATCCAGGCCCGCCTGAACCCGATGAGTACCGCTGAACGGGCCTTGCTCTCCGACTCGGAGTTCGAGGCGATGAAGCAGTCCGACCTCTCCATCCTCATCTCCCCCTACCTGGCTATCGGCCTCGTCGTGCTGGCGATGTTCCTGATCATCCTAATTGCCAAGATGCCCAAACATGGGGACGAAGACAAAACCTTACATTTCGGGGCCACGTTGAAGCGCATATTCTCCATCCCCAATTACCGCCAGGGGGTGATCGCGCAGTTTTTCTACGTGGGCGCGCAAATCATGTGCTGGACCTTCATTATACAATACGGTACCCGTGTCTTCATGGCCGGGGGAATGGAAGAGCAAGCGGCGGAGGTGCTCTCCCAGAAATACAATATCGTGGCCATGATACTCTTCTGCGTGAGCCGCTTCATCGCGACCTACCTAATGAAGTTCTTTAACCCCGGTAAAATGTTGCGCACGTTCGCCATCGCCGCGGGCCTCCTCATGGTGGGCGTGATCCTCTTCCAAAACGTGTGGGGCGTCTATTGCCTGGTCGGGGTGTCTGCCTGCATGTCGCTCATGTTCCCCACCATCTACGGCATAGCCCTCAAAGGGATGGGCGATGATGCTAAGTTCGGGGCCGCGGGACTGATCATGGCCATATTAGGGGGATCGATACTGCCCCCGCTGCAAGCCTCTATCATCGACCTGGGCACCATCGGGAAGCACTTCCCGGCGGTGAACGCCTCGTTTATCCTGCCCCTTGTATGCTTCATCGTGGTGGGGTGGTACGGAACGCGCACGTATAAACGTGGTGCGGTACATGATGTACGATGAAAGGGATGTAGTACAAAAGGCAAATTAGGGTAAGGTCAACCAAAATGCGCACCTCACCGTGAAAAATGATACAACGGTCGAATCAAAAGCGATCGTATGGTAGCTTCGATAACCCGTCCGACAGCTTCTCCAACGCTTCGCGCAAGGGTTTATCTACCATTCCCTTGATCAAGGGATTCATTTCGGCCCTTACCGTCACCCTCAGCCGGGTATCGGTTTCACTTTTACCGGCCAGCTGTACCCACAGGTAAACGGGCAGGGGCAACCGTTCCGCTTGAAATTTTAGCAGTTTGTTCGGTTGCCGCTCCACCACCCTGAAGGTTACCTCTCCCACCGGGTCTACCCGAAACGAAACGGCATCATCATCGAACGTGAAACCGCCCATCCCATCCATGGGGAGCCACTCCCTCACCTGCTCCAAGTTCCGAAGGTTGGAGAGCACACCGAAAACAGTGGCATCGCCGTGAGGTATCTGCTTTACCTCGCTTACATACTCGGTCATTTCCGGCATTTTTCCGCGGGTTTTTCTCCCTGCCTCCCCCAGTTTTCAGGGTCGACCCGCCACTCTTGCAGCGTGTGCAAATCCGACTCGTCGATGTAATCGATCGCGATCGCCTCATCTAATATGGCGTTGTAGTCGCAAAGCGTGGTCAACTCCACCCGCGCATCGCGCATGCTGTCAAGCGCCCGCGGAAAACCGTAGGTAAAAATGGCCACCAAGCCCAATACCTCCGCGCCGTTTCGCCGAACCGCCTCCACCGCTTTCAGGCTGCTACCGCCAGTGGAGACGAGATCCTCGATTACCACCACCTTCTGCTTCGGTTTCAAGTCGCCCTCGATCAGGTTCTCCAAGCCGTGCCCTTTCGGGGTAGAACGGACGTACACGAAAGGAAGTCCAAGCAGGTCGGCCACCAACGCCCCGGGAGCAATCGCACCGGTCGCCACCCCGGCAATCGCCTCGACATGAGGGTACTTCTCCATGATGAGCCGGGCGAACTCCACCTTCACGAAATTGCGGACAGGAGGGTACGACATGATCTTGCGGTTATCGCAATAGATGGGAGATTTCCATCCCGATGCCCAGGTAAACGGGTTGGAGGGTTGTAATTTAACCGCTTTGATTCCCAAAAGTTTTTCAGCCGTCAGTTTTTTTAATCGTTTCATTTCGTTCAATGTTTAACGCGACCATGTTTTATTACATGTAACACGTGCTATATAAGACTCATCACGCGAAAAGGGGTTCAGATGTAACGCAGCCCTGTAATGTCAAGCACAAAAATAGCTCTTTTAGCGATTCTGCCGAAGGGTATCACGAAAAAAGAGGGTTTTAAAGCACTTGTCCCAAGGTGGCAATGCTTATTTTCACTCCTTTGCACGCTTGCAGCGCCAGGCCGCACGCCTCAATGGTCGATCCGGTCGTGATCACGTCATCCACCAGCAGGAGGTGCTTCCCCTCGAATAGCGAACTATCCACTACTTCAAAAATGCCCTTCACGTTCTCCCACCGCTGCGTTTTTGTCCTTTTCGTCTGGGTCGGGTTGAAGATAACCCGTACCAGGTTACCGGTTAATACCGGTAGGGAAGTGGCCTCGGATAACCCCCGTGCAATCATCTCCGCCTGGTTATAACCTCGCTCCTTCTCCCTCTTGGGATGCAGCGGCACGGGAACGATCCAATCGATGGAGTTCAGGAAATCACTCCCCAGCAAGTCCCTACCGAACAGCCTTCCCAGCAACAGCCCGATCTCCTTCTTGCCATGGTACTTAAGATGGTGGATCAAAGGCTCCAACATCCCCCCTTTGGAGTAAACGCAATAGGTGGCAATCCGTTCAAACGAGATCCGGGCAGCCATATGCTGTTCGGCCTCGTTCTCCCTCTCCAGGTAATTATGGGTTCTCGGCAGCTGGTAGAGGCATTTCAAGCAGACCCCATCCTCATTTTCCAACAGTTCGGCACCGCATACCACGCACGCGTGGGGGTAGAAAAGGGCAGCCAGCTCATTTACCAATGATTTATTCATCGTTCCACACCCCCTCCTTTTTCAGCTGATCCAGGCACAGCCTGATCTCCTCCATACTGAACCCCCTCCCTAAAGCAAAGCGTATCAGTTTCCCCTCTTTTTCATACGCGGAAGCCCCTGTCACGGTGGGCCACTTTTTCTTCAACAGACCGGGTAGTGAAGCCGATAGCTCCTCCTCTGAGAACTCCATGAACGCCTGCTCGATAATCTCCCCAGGCAGCTGCTTCTGATGCAGCACGAGCTCGATCTTCTTCCTGCCCCAGCGGTTAAAACGCAATTTATCGCCAATAAAACTGCGCGCGTAACGCGCTTCGTCAATAAAGCGTCCCTCTTTTAGCTTTTGGATAACCGCCTCCTTTTCCTCCTCTGAGAGATCCATCCCCCGAAGTTTTTGGCGAATATCAAATACGCAATACTCGCCGCGTGAACAGAGGCGGGTCATCCGTCTAAAGGCTTGCTCTACCATCTTTTCCATCTCCCGTTCTCCCATTGTTTACCCGTTGTTTACCGTTGCATATCCTTCACATCTCAACCTGGTTGCCCAGTTATTCCCAATTATCTCTATTGCTTACCCGTCCGAAACGACAAAGTGTAACGAAATAGTTCATGCGGGTTTTCTGCCTGTTCTTATGGCTTTACCGCCCGAACCATCCTCGGGTTGCCGGCCATATCTCTCCGCAACTCCACGTTGCGGTACCCCCTCTCAAGGAGCATGGTCCGCACCTCCTCCCCTTTGCTTCGGTTAACTTCAAAAAAGAGAAGACCCCCTTTGACAAGTAAGCGCGATGAAAAGTCGGCAATCCGCTCGTAGAACAGCAACGGGGTACGATCGGGTACAAACAGCGCCTCGGCAGGCTCATGGTTCAACACGTTCGCCTCCATCGCCTCCTGTTCCGACTCCAGCACGTATGGGGGATTGCTGATGACCGCGTGGAACGAACCGTTCTCAAAGGCCAATGCGGGGGTAACGTCAAGAGAAACACCCTTGCGAGTAATAGAACTGGAGACAGTGCTGGTGACCAGGCTAAAGAGGTGTGGAGAGACAGGCAAGGGTGCCAAAATATCCTGCACGAAAAAATGGACATCCACCCCGTTTTCGCGGGCGTTGCGTTGAGCAACCGTGATCGCTCTCTCCGAAACATCACAAGCGTACACCTCGCTACCCGGACGAATCTTCCCCAAAACGACCGCGATGCAACCGCTCCCTGTTCCCACGTCGAGTAGTTTGAGTTTCCCCGGGGGGAGTTCATCCAATACCCACTCCACCAGCTCTTCCGTCTCCGGCCGTGGGATGAGCACGTCAGGGGTCACATGCAGCATCAGCCCGTGGAACTCGGTTCGCCCCACGATATACTGCACCGGCTCCCCGGTTTTCAATCGCCGCACCACCTCCGCTACCGCACCCACTTTGCCGACATCCCAGAACGGGGTATCCCTCCCCCCGTCATTCATGAGAAACGAGTCACGCGGAACGCTCTCCGGTCGAAAGAACGGGGTATCACCGCCCCCTTCGTTCATGAAAAACGAGGCCGCCCGGCGATAAGTAGTAGATAAATGATTACATTTGCCCGTGGCAACCATGGCGGGGAACCCCTCGCGCAACTCATGGAACAGCAGGCGAGAGAGCGCGATAATCTCTCCCGGCGAGTAGATGTCGCTTACCTCACGCTGAAGGTAGCGAGCCAGTTGTTGCATGGGTACCAACGCCATAAGTTGCTATTTAAACCTATTGGTTACACAAAGATACACAAAATGACGGTTCACACGGAATTTATGCGCCGCTGCTTTCAACTGGCCCGGAAGGGCGAGGGGTTCACCCATCCCAACCCCATGGTGGGAGCCGTGGTGGTGCATGATGGGAAGATTATCGGAGAGGGGTTTCACCGGCGCTGCGGCGGATCCCATGCCGAGGTGAACGCCATCACCGCCGTCAGGGACACGTCGCTGTTACGCCACTCCACCCTATACGTGTCGCTAGAGCCCTGTTCACACCACGGCAAGAAGCCACCGTGCACGGAACTCATCACCGAAAAGGCGATACCCAAGGTGGTCGTCGCCACACGCGACCCCAATCCCCAAGTCGCCGGGAAAGGGGTGGCATGGATGAGGGAACGTGGCATCGAAGTGGTGGAAGGGATCCTGGAAGAGGAAGCACACACATTGAACCGCGCCTTTTTCGTGAACCAGCTGTTTGAGCGGCCTTACGTGATCTTGAAGTGGGCGCAAAGCCGAGATGGTTTCATGGATCGGATCAGGAACTCCCGTGAAGAGCAGCCAGCCAAACTATCCAATGAACTGACGAGCTGCCTAGCGCATAGGCTCCGAGCATGGGTTCAGGGAGTTATGGTAGGTACCCAGACGGCACTGCTTGACGACCCCAAGCTCACGGTTCGTCATTGGTACGGACAGCAACCCACCCGGGTAGTTATCGACCGAACGAACCGGGTACCCAACGATTCTGCCCTTTTCAACGGGTCGGCTCCCACCATCGTCTTCACCCAGTCGGTATCACCCGCCAGAAACAAGATGCCAGGGGTAAAGCAGGTAGAGATAGACTTTTCGAATGAGGCAATCCGGCAGGTATTGAGACGATTATACGATGAAGAAATCCGCACGCTGCTTGTAGAGGGGGGAAGCCAACTGCTCAGCTATTTCATCCAGCAACAACTGTGGGATGAGGCCTACGTGGAGACCTCTGACAAGGTGCTCCACTCGGGCATCAAGGCACCCGGCATTGATGGACAGACGATAAGCAACGAACGCTTCTTGCACGCTACACGGCTCCATTTAAAGAATCAAATAACTCGAAATTTTCTTTAAATATTCATTTTAATATGGTTATGGAGAAAAATCTTTCTACTTTTGTACAACGTAAAATGGGATACACTATTGCTTGAAACAGATGAGATGTACATATTTCCTAGGGCTGCTCGCGGCTACCTTGAATTTGCTGTTGTGGACATCATGCCTTGGTTCTTCCGATAGGTTAATTGACTATTCACCCAACGCGCAGATTTACGCTTTCTCGTTGACCTCCAGAGCCGACACGGCCAAACTGCTGAACGCGACCGCGTTCTCGATTGACCAGGTGGGGGGAGAGATATTCAACAAGCAACCGCTACCCTACCGCTTTCACGTGGATAGCGTGATGCTGAACATCAGCAGCTCCAGCACGTACACCCCTTTCCTGGAGGTAGCCATCACGATAACCGGTGAGAACGAGGACAGCACCTACCTATGGAATGGAAATGACTCGGTAGCCATCAACCGCTTAAAGACGATCACGACCCTTGCCCAAGACGGTGTTTCCACGAAGTCTTACGGTTTCCAACTCAACATTCATCAGCAAGACCCTTACATCCTTTTGTGGGAAAGGAAGGAAGACTACCTCCCTTCTCATCCCGAGGAGCAAAAGAGCATCGCTTTTAATGGACGCTTCATCACCTTTTACAAAACGGGAGGTGATGTAGGGGCAACCACCTCGACAGACGGTTCGGCCTGGAGCAACTTGGGTGAGTTACAAGGGGTGCCCATCTCGGCCCGGTTAAACACGCTGACAGCCGTGAATGAATCGATCTATCTCCTTGATGAAGAGGGACATGTGCATGCATCGACCAACGGCAGCGAATGGAACAAAATCAACACGGGCTACACGGTGAAAATCCTATACGGGATTCTTCCCGGTGCTTCTACAGGAAACATCTTGATAGCCATGGAAGAGGATGGCATAATCCGTTTCGCGGTGACCACTGATTTCACTGACATTGAGCTTCTAAACCAAGTACCCAATAAAATGCCGTTGTCGGCATTTACCTCTACCAGCGTTGAAAACGCCCGTTCCTACGCCACGAGGTATATCATACTGACCGATGGGATTAGGCAAGACGGATCCCGGAATGATGAGGTATGGATCGTGCAGAAGAAAGACAATGAGATCACCTACATCTCCAAGAAACCCTCGTATCCCGTGAAAGGGAGCAACCTCTTTTACTACGATGACCGTCTCTACCTGATGACCTTGTCGAACGAGAAGAACCAGTTCCTGTTCTCGGGCAGCTATGGGCTGGACTGGGAGGTGACTGGTGATAACCAAGCGTTTCCAGCTGAATCGGTATTTACCCCACGCACCAACGCCTCGGTAGTGATTGATGAGTCGAACAATATATGGATATTCGGCGGAGTATCCGCACAGTCACCCCATTCCACGCTTGTTGACGTGTGGAAGGGCAGGCTGAATAAATTTTCGATGGAGTAAACATTCTCTGTTGATGCATACTTTATGAATCGGTTTCACGTTATGGTAATGATGAAACGCGAGATTCACACCCTATTCGTCGTGCTGGGCATCTTGATATGCCCCACCCACGAGAAGCTCTTCTCACAGGAACGCTTCCCGAAAAAGCACAAGTACGAAATAGGAACTGCATTGGGGGCCTCCACCTATATAGGCGATGCCAACCCGAAGAACCCCTTCCTCTACCCGGGAGTGGCCGGAGGCCTCCTTTTTCGTTTCAACCCCAGTATGCAATGGGCGCTGAAAGCGAATATCCTGGGAGGGAGCCTATCGGGCGATACGAACCGTTCCGGCAACCGCTTCCCTGGGGATCGGCACGACAACTTTAAGCGAGCCGTCTTGGATGTCAGCACCCAGGTGGAGTTTCATTTTTTCCGGTACGGCACAGAGCAACGATACCTTGGAACCAGACCCTTTACCCCCTACCTGTTTACTGGTGCGGGGGTGACGTTAGCAACGGGGGAGAAGCCGATGTATGGAATACATGTACCCCTTGGTTTCGGGTTTAAGTATATATGTAACAACAGGGTGAACATCGGCGTAGAAGCATCGATGCGAAGACTGTTCAGGGACGACTTAGACGTCACGAAAACTCAACCTGGCTGGAACCTTGACACACCTTTCGGGATCGAGAGCAGTCCCTTGAAAAACCAGGATTGGTACGCCTTCGCGTTGATTTACATGACATGGGATTTCGGGTTACGAGATGATCCGTGTCGCTGACTTTAACATGTAGCCAATAGATATGTCGTTGATAGACCGTATTGACCCCAACCGCCTTCCCGGCCATGTAGCGATTATCATGGACGGAAATGGGCGTTGGGCGAAAAGCAGAGGCCTAGAAAGAGGTGAAGGACATAAGGAAGGTATCGCTTCTGTACGAAAGGTGGTGGAAGCGGCCAGGAAGCTGAACATCCCCTACCTCACGTTGTACGCTTTCTCCACGGAGAACTGGGATCGGCCGGCTGAAGAGGTCAGCGGCTTGATGGACTTGATGGTGCACGCCATCGCCAAAGAGACCGAGGAGCTGAAGAGGAACGACGTGAAGGTTCACTGTATTGGCGATGTAGAACGTTTACCGAACTACGCCCGCACCGCGTTGATTGAATGTATTCGAGAAACGGAGGGCGGCACCGCGTTGAACGTGGTCTTCGCGCTGAGTTACTCATCAAAATGGGAAATCACCCAGGCCACCCGACAGATCGTGAGGGAGGTGATGAACGGGCGGCTCAGAGAGAGCGACATTGACGAGGAAACCCTCGCCAGTCGACTAACCACCAGCGGCATGCCTAATCCCGACCTGCTCATCCGAACCGGGGGAGAGTTACGAATCAGTAACTTCTTGCTGTGGCAGTGCGCCTACTCGGAGTTCTACTTCACCGACACTTATTGGCCCGATTTCGGGGAGGAGGACTTTTACAAGGCCATCCTGGAGTTCCAGGGACGCGAAAGGAGGTATGGCAAGACGAGCGAGCAGCTAACACCCTTCACCCCCTCAAAGGATACGGTAACAAACAACGACGAATCAACCACGTTGAATTAAAGAAACAGTTAGGGAAAAGAAACAGATCACCATGTTGAAGAGGATATTCCATTTACTTCTACTATTTTTCGCCGTGCTACCCGGCGTAGTGTCCCTGGCACAAAACAGCGACACCATCCCCCCTTCCATCCCGGAAGAGTTGATCGTGAACTACACGGCACCTCCAAAGCAGTATTACATTGCCGATATAGAGGTAACAGGTGTGGAGGGAACCATGTACGAAGACCAAAAATTTGTCCTCGTCGGTTTTTCCGGGCTATCCAAGGGTGAGCAGATACAGATACCGGGAGATGACATCTCAAACGCCATTAAACGGTTCTGGCGTCAAGGCCTCTTTTCTGATGTAAAGATACTGCAAACCAAGATCGAGGGGGACAGCGTTTGGTTGGAGATACGGTTGACCGACCGGCCCCGGGTGAGCGATATCCGCTACACCGGCATGAAGAAGGGGGAACAGGACGATATCGAGGAGCGGATTGGTTTCGTGAAGGGGAACCAGATCACCCCGCCTCAAATAGACCGGGCGGAGACGTTTATCAAGAGCTACTTCGACGAGAAGGGGTTTGGTGAAGCGGAGGTGAGGATATTGCAACACCCCGACACCACCGGTTCAAACCAGGTTGTCTTGGAGATCGCGGTAGACAAGAAAGAGAAGCAGAAGGTCAACAGTATTTTACTAACGGGCAACGAGGCGCTCACGGACCACAAGGTGAAGTGGGCTATGAAGAAGACCAACGAGAAAGGGCGACTGGTCAACCTGTTCCGGGCCAAAAAGTTCGTGGAAGACCTCTATACCGAAGATAAAAAGAACATCATTACCAAGTACCACGAAAAAGGGTACCGCGATGCGGAGATCGTGCGAGACACGGTCTACAAGCACGATGAGAAGACGGTAAACATCGAAATTGATATCGAGGAGGGAGCGCTCTACCACATCCGCTCCATTAACTGGGTGGGCAACACACAATATCCCTCGTCGTTGCTCTCCCAATCGCTCAACATGAAGGCGGGCGACGTCTATAACCAAAAAAAGCTGCAAGAGAGGCTGTCGGATGACGAGGATGCAGCGGTCAACTTGTACCAAAACAATGGCTACCTCTTCTCGCGAATCGACCCGATAGAGATCAACATCGAAAACGACTCCGTAGACCTGGAACTCCGCGTAGTAGAAGGCCCCAAGGCGACCATTAAGCGGGTCATCATCCAAGGAAACGACCGGCTCTACGAGGACATCATCCGCCGGGAGATACGGACGAAGCCTGGGGCGGTCTTTAGCAAGGACGACCTTCTTCGTTCCGTGCGTGAAATCGCGCAAACCGGTCACTTCGATGCTGAAGCGCTCTTCGCGGATATCGGGTCGGGCATCAACCCCAACCAGGAGGATGGAACGGTAAACATTACCTACCCCCTCACCTCAAAGGGGAACGACCAGATCGAGTTTTCAGCCGGCTGGGGGGTCACCGGGCTGGTTGGGAAAATGAGCCTCAAGCTGAACAACTTCTCGCTCAAGAACCTGTTTAACCCATCGATGCACCGGGGTATCATCCCGCAAGGTGATGGACAGACCTTGGTGATAAGCGCTCAGACCAACGGGCAGTACTACCAATCCTACCAGTTCCAGTTCGTGGAACCCTGGTTTGGGGGCAAACGCCCTAACCACTTCTCGCTAAGCGCCTACTACTCTCGGTACACGGGGCTTAACACAAGGTACTACTCGCAAAACAGCTATTACGATCCATACATGTATGGTTACGGGTACGGCTATCCCGGCTACGGGTATGGCTACGGATACCCCGGTTACGGCTACGGGGGGTATGGCGGTTACGGGTACGGTGGTTACGGGTATGGATATGGTGGCTACGGCTACCAGAACATGGCCGAGTACGCGTACGACCCGAACCAGGTATTCAACATCTTCGGGCTATCGCTAGGGTACGGTAAACGACTCGAATGGCCGGACGACTACTTCCAACTTATGGCATCGATCGGCTACCAGCGCTACGGCCTGAAAAACTGGACCTACAACCAATTCCCCTTTAGCACGGGAACAAGCAACAGCATCACCTTAGGCCTCGTCATTTCACGGGTCTCCACGGACGCCCCGATCTACACGAGAAGGGGATCTGAATTCACGTTGAGCGTAGATGCCACGCCCCCATTTTCGCTATGGGACGGAAGAGACTACAAGGCCATGATGGATATTGACCCGGCCAAATACAAGTGGAACGAATACCACAAGTGGAAGTTCAAGGCACGTACCTATACCCCGCTTGCACCGGTCACGGCTACCCGCACCCGTACCCCCGTGATGGCCACCCGGTTTGAATTCGGGATATTGGGACATTACAACAAGTACAAGCTAACCCCGTTCGAAACGTTCGACGTTGGGGGGGATGGGATGACCGGTTACACCAGCTCCTTCGCGACGGAAAACGTGGCGCTAAGGGGGTACGAAAACAACGGGATCGCTACGCAAGCACGCGCCTACACCCGGCTGGGATTGGAGGTGAGGTACCCTCTAATCCTCGAACCTAACTCTACCATCTACGCGGTCGCGTTCCTGGAGGCGGGTAACGCGTGGTGGTACACCAGAGACATTAACCCGTTCGACCTGAAACGGTCGGCAGGCGTGGGTGCCCGTATCTTCCTACCGATGATTGGACTTATGGGTATCGACTGGGCTTACGGGTTCGATACGGTTTATGGCAGGGGCAACCGAGAACGAGGTGGCAGCCAGTTCCACTTCATCATCGGGCAGGAGTTCTAACGATCGTTTAACAAAGTTTACCCTTTGAGACATAAACGAAACCAGTCAATCACCGTCTGTACTTAAGGAGACACGTGACTGGCAGAGTGAGTCGAGCCAGTGATTCCAAAAAATGAACAATAAAAGTTTTAATCATATGAAACCGACAGGTTCCATACACTTTAACAAAAAAATAATATAATCGTATGAAAAAAGCAATCGGATTAATCGGTTTATTCATAACGTTTGCCTTAGCCAGCGTGAATGCCCAGCAGTATGCCCTGATCGATATGGAATACATTCTTAATCGCATTCCCGCTTTCGAGAACGCGAACAAGCAGCTCGAATCGCTATCCAAAATGTGGCAAGAGGAGATCGACGCAGAGGTAAGCCTGGTAGACGCGATGTACAAACAGTATCAAGCCGACCTCTCCTTCTTGGCCGGTGAAGAGAAGACGAAGCGCGAAAACGAGATCGTCGCCAAGGAGAACCAGATACAGGAGTTGCGCAACAAGTACTTCGGTACGCAAGGTGAGTTGTTCAGTCAGCAAGAGAAGCTAATCAAGCCCATTCAAGACGCCATTTACGAGGCGGTAAAAGAGATTGCCACCACTTCGGGCTACTCGGTCGTGGTAGACAGGGCCTCTGCCAACTCCATCATCTTCGCCTCCCCTGCCATCGACATCAGCGATCAAGTACTCACCAGGTTAGGCTATTAAAAATTTATCGCGTATCTTTGTACGCTTTTTGCAACGTCTAATTTAAAACTAAAACAATAGAAACTGTTATCATGTTAAAAAAATTACTCATCGCGTGCATCGCATTAGCACCCATGGCTGTTATGGCACAAAATCTTAAAGTTGGGTACATCAACCCGCAAGAGGTCTTCGCCGCCATGCCCGAGTTGTCGGACATTGAAACGAAACTCAGCAACAAGCAGGAAGAGATCAATAAAAACGGGCAAGCGCTGATTGACGAGTACAATAAGAAACTAGAAGAGTTTGAAAAAAACCCGGCTACCTCCGAGGCGCTACAGCAGGATCAAGTGAAACAGCTGACACAACTTCAGGAGCGGTTCCAGGTATATCAGCAAAATAGCCAGCAAGAACTCACCAAGCTACAGCAAGAGTTGCTTGAGCCGGTAAACAAAAAGATTCACGAGGCCATACAAGCGGTTGGTGCCGAGCACAAATTCACCTACATTTTCGATGCGGCAGCTGTGGTATACGTAGATCCTGCCGCCGAAAACATTACCCAATTGGTGAAAACGAAGCTGGGGATTTAGGCTTTTCCACTCTAAACCATCCCCTTAATGACTAATAGCGGCGTATCTGAATGAAACAGCATGCGCCGTGCGATGCCGGGGTTGAAAATCCTCGCGAAAATATTCCGTCGAGAGCTCGATAGGGAGATCATATCGATCGCGTTCTCTTGAACGAAATTCTCCAATGTCTCTTCCAGGCTCGCGCTGAAATCGATGAGCCGGTACTCGGTTTTCAAGCGTGGGTACCGTTCGGCAAGGAGGTTCCGGAAACCCGATAGCTTGATCTCGTTCCACACGTCCTCCTTCTTGGCAAGGTGTGCCAAGAAAAGCGTGATGGGGTAAGGCTTCAAAAACTGTATCATGATATCAAGCGCCTTGAACTCCCGCTCTTGGAAATTAGTCAGGAAAACTATTCGCTTCATCTCGGAGAGCTGTGTCACTTTTGCCCCTACCGGCACGGCAAAGATGGGCGTATTGGAACCGTCCATCACTTCTGCCGTTACGCTCCCTATCAAGTCCAGCTCTTTCGCACCTCTCCCCCTTGTACCCATCACGATAGCCATCGGGCGCAGCCTCTTCGAGTACTCAATAATTTCATCTTCAGGCAATCCCTCGACCAGCGCAGTCATGTAGGAAATTTTTGGAAACTCTCCAGCCGCGATTCCCTCTTCCAGCTTGTGAACAAATAGCTCCATCTCTTTTTCCACCTTATCCCGCGTATCACCGTGGGCCTCCTTCTCGGTCGCTTGCAACGTGAAGTAATCACCAAAGGGGATAGATGCCGGGGAGAGCGGGGTGAAAAACGCGTGCATCAACTTCACATCACACCCCAAATCATGTGCGAGCCGGAACCCAAACTCGCACGCGGTAAAGGAATAATCGGAGAAATCTACAGGTACCAGTATCTCCCGAATCGGTTCTCTCTCAGCCTCCCGTTCAACGTTGGAAGAGAAATCCACCTGCTCGATAATTCGCAATGCCATGGGGAGGTCACTCTCCCTGATCCGCACACGAACATTTCCCGGGACAACCGGATCAATCATCCTAACACCATGTATTACAACCGGAATGCCTTCTGATTCGAGGATCGACTTCAATATATGCGCTCTGTCGTACGTGTGTATGGCTACGGTTACCAAATCATCTTTATTCTTCATCTGCTTTTCAGGTTGGGCATCCATGGGGTTTGACCATCAGATGCAGGTTATACTATCATAAGAGAAAAAACCCAACAGCATGCGATACGCGATGGACTGTTGGGTTCATTGTTTCGTTACTCCTCCTCTTCCCCTTCAATGGGAATCGGTTCGGGATAATCGGTCAGTCCGAGAATCTTCAAAGCCTTATCAAAGATAGTGGTATCGTCCAAAACAACAATACCACCATTGGGGCCCGGCTCCATGTGTATGCCAACACTCTCTCCCTTCTTGTAGTTGTATCCACCAAAATAGTTCCTAACGGTCTCGGGCTTCATTCCTAACTCCGCGGCTATTTGCTGGATACTGCCATCAGGGAGTTTATCTTTCAGCGCCCTTAAATCATTAAACGTAATCGTCCTTGCCATGGCTTTTTATTTTTTGCGTTGATAATACATTGGATAGTTCAATTATGGCATAAACATATCATAAAAAAGTGGAGAAACCAAATAATTCGCCAATTTCTTCACGATACGATAACGCCTGGATGTTGCAGTTCTACGTGGATATTGGGATGGCCTATTAGTGGGGCAATACCGTGAGTAAGGGACTAAAAATGACGACTACACCCAGGTACACGGTGATGAAAAGGGCCAGCAACCTGCCTTGTTTTGCGCTGTAAGCATGAACCAAGCCAGAGGGATCAGAAATGGTCTCACCAACAATCATCGATGACCTACCACCAGCCAGCTCACTACCAGATTCCCGGTCTGATCGCACGGCCGCCAACGCAATTACTGGCCCGCACCTTATCAATCGCCTTCTCGTGAACGTGTAGAGACCATACAGCAACAACGCGATCAGCGTCCCCACGATCATTCCCGCTACAATATCCGAAATAAAATGCACCCCCAGATAGATTCGGGTGTAGCTGTTTAAAGTAGCCCAAAAGAGCGCTGCCAGGGTGAGCGCTCGCTGCTTTAAAAGAAGGAGGACAAAGACCGCAAGCCCAAAGCTATTGGTGGCGTGCCCGGAGATAAAGCCGTAGCGACCACCCCGGTAGTCGTTCACGGTATTCACTAAATCCTTGAAGTCGGGGTGATGCGTGGGACGAAACCGCTCGAACAGCGGCTTGAATAGCGAGGAGGATATCTGATCGCACGCCACGAACACCAGGATAAGAAACAGCGCTGCCAAGAACCCCTCTCTCTTTGGCACGCGGTAGAAAAAAAGGAACAGGATAAAAAGGTAGAGCGGTATCCAGATGAGCCGCCCACTGATAGTCCACATCGCGTTGTCCAGGAAAAGCGATTCGCTCCCGTTCAACGCGAAAAAGAGGTCCCGCTCCAGGGGGAGCAACCCTTCCACCCACTCTTTCATGCTGTCACTGATTTAGCTGTTAACACGATACAGACGGCTCATATAACTTCAACGTTCTTCTTGAGCGTCCACCCCACGCTGCCGTTGGCGATCTCGATCTCGTACCAGTTCCTATCGCTGCTCTTGATCTTCACCTTCGTCCCCTCATGCAGTTCAAACAGGAGGTTGCTATTTTCATCAGGGGAGGCGTTGGCACGGGCGGCGCCCACCATCACGATGGCCTGCTCACGCCGCACCCTTTCCCGTTTTTGACTGAAAGCGAACGCATTGGCAATCCCCACGAAAAGCAACAACGCCAAGCCGGTATAGAAAGCCGCCTTTCGCACGGAGATCACCCGGACAAAAAGGAAGAGGGCAACACAGGCGATAAAGAGCACAAAGAAGATCACCGCCAGCCTCGCCCACGTGTTGGAGCTATAGAGGTCGCGTACCCCGTTAAACCAGTTCGTGAGGAACAGATTGCTCGCGGGGGTAATCCGGTCTTCCGTGTAGTTATTCGCGTAGCGCAAGTTATGCCGAATATCGCTATCGCCAGGGGAGAGCAGGTGCGCCCTCTCGTAGTTCAGGATAGCCTTGCCCAGCTGATGGTCACGGAAGTAAGCATTTCCCAGGTTGAAATAGAGTTGAGCTGATTCGCGATCCTCCTCCAGCCCGGAGGCCACCAACGCCTCATACAGCTCGATGCTTCGCTTGTAGTCTTGGTTGCGATACGCCTCAATCGCGGCCTCGGGAGTTACCTCAACACTGGCCGACGCCGCCTCGTTATCCACAGCAACAGAATCGGGACGATCAGCCGAGCCCTGAGGATTCGCGACCGCTGTTTCCGAACCCCCGGAATGCACTGTCGTTGCATCGATGTTCAAGGCCGAAGTGGAGAGGTTAGCGGCAGTCGTTTGCGGGCTCGCGGCGGTCGTTTGCGGGCTCGCGGCGGTCGTTTGTGGACTTGCAGAAGCCGTTTGCGGGCTCGCGGAAACCGTTTCCGGGCTTGCGCAAAGCTTCGTGTAACCAGTCACCATTACCGCTAAAAGAACGAGAACAGTTATTCTTGTCTTCATAAATTGCTTCATTTTTTCTTCAACTTCAACCTGTTTTCCATTTCGCCAATCGCCGCCAGGGTGTCGCGATAGACCCGGTCCATCTCCGCGTGGCTCTCCCCGGGAGCGTAACGTGCAAACTCGCAGGTATCGAGGATCTGCATGAACCTGCCCACCAGCTCGTCTTCCACCCCATGCTCCGATAGTTCGGCCTCGATGTTGTTCTTGCTCAATCGGGCTACCGGTATCGACAGCTTATCGCTAAAGTAGCCCCAGACGGCGCGAAGTACCTCCTCGTAGAAGCGCTCCTTATCTTCCTCCTTCAGGTACCTCTCGGCCACCTTCAGCCGTCGGATGGCCACCTTATTGGCTTTCTTGGTACGTACCAGCGCCACGTTCGCGTTCTCGATGGCCTGCTTCCGGTTAATAAGGTAAGCGACCAGCAGCAGCAACAGGGGAATCAAGTACCATAGCCAGTAACCGAGCGACCCGGCGAAAAAGCTGGTACTTGGGGTATAGGAGGGTTCCCCCGTTTTCAGGAAGCGGATATCCTGTTCCACCTTCACGTCTTGCCGACTCACGAAAGCACCCGCGGGGGCGACGGACGGATCACCCTTTTCTATCTCCAACCGGTATTCCGGGGAGGTGAGCGTCTTGTAGGAGCGGCTGTTCAGGTCGAAGTAGGTAAACTCGACGGGCGGTATCGTGTACTGTCCCTCGTATCGGGGGATGGCCATGTACTCGATGGTTCGTATCCCGTTGAGCCCGTTAGTCGTCACGTTGAACGAGTTGTCCACGGACGGGTCGTACGTCTCGAAGTTATCCGGGAAGCGAACCTTCGGGTCTCGAATCAGCTTCAGGTTACCTGTTCCCGACAGCTCCAACCGAAGCGTGATCGCCTCGTTCGCCCGGAGACGCGTGGCGCTGATAGAGGGCTTCATCGTGAAGGTTCCCACCGCGTTGGCGTAACTTGCCGGCCGGTTGGCGGATAACGGTTTCACGTTGATCGCCACCGGGTTGGTAACCATGTTCTTCTTCACGTCGACCATCACCTCCTGCGTCCCGAAGAAGGTGGACACCCTCCGCCCTGATGGAACGGAGAAGACCATCTCGATGGAGCCACTCGGTATGGTGATCTGCCCCGACCGTTGCGGGAAGAGCAACGTCTTCCGCAGGTCGGCGGTATAATAATTCCTCCCCTCGTAGCGCTCCATCTGCAGTTGCTGGTTCATGGGCAGCTCGATCTCCTCCACCATGAACCCCTCGAACTCGGGGAAGCGTATTTTGCCGAAGTTGACGATATTTAAAGTGGTGTAAAGACGGAAGGTTACGGTAAACCCCTCCTGCTCATATGGACTACCCTTCGATACGATGGCCCGAATAAAAGCGTCTTTAGCGGATACCGTGGGTGAACCCGCGGAGGAGCGCTCTTCTCCCCGTCGCCCTTCGCCCGCGTCAGGCGAAGAATCCCGCGTGGAAGCCTCATCGGGAGGAAGTACCTCCACCGTGAGCGAGTTGGACTTGTACTCGCTGCCCCCCACCTGTATCGTGGCGGGCGCTATGGTGAACGTGCCGGTTTTGTTGGTCATGAGGATATAGGTGTAGCTGACCGACCGCTCGGAGGTGGTCTTCCCGTTGACGGTGCGCTGGCTAAAGCTGGTGGAGGTGCTGGGGCCAAACAGCACCTCGAAATCGGGCATATCGGGCAACCGCAGGTCCTTTCCCTCTTCATTCAGCACGAAGCTTAACCTGAACTGCTCCCCCTGTACCACCGTGGCTGGGGCAGTCGCTTTAAAGGTGACCTGCGCCGTCGCAACCGTGAAGCCGCTTACGAGCCAGGCGAACATCCATAAAAGAGATACCCCTATGTTCCGTCTGTTTCTCATTTTATCGATTACACTTACCAGTTTTTATTCCGTCTTCTGTTCTCTTGCGCCCGCTCTTCCCGCTCCTGCGCTTTCATCCGCTGCACCTTCTCTTGGGTATCCCGCTCGTCCTGCTCGATAGCCTGCAACAGCTGCCGGGCGTTATCGCGCGACATCTGCTCGGGGCCCTCTTCCTGTTCGGGGCGCTTCTCCTGGTCTCGCGGATTCTGAGGCGAGTCACCCTGCGGGTCTTGTTGTTGCTCCTGCTCTTGGTCTTGTTGCTGTTCTTGATCCTGTTGCTCCTGCTCCTGGTCTTGCAACATCTTCTGCACCACCGCCAGGTTATACCTCGCCTCGTCATCTTCAGGGTTCAGCCGAAGCGCCATCTTGTAGGCCTCCATCGACTGCTGCAGGTCCTTCTGCTGCAGCATACTGTTCCCCACGTTATGCCACGCCTCCGAGGCGACCGCCGGGTTCTCCTGCTCCAGGGTTAAGAAATGCTGGTACTGCTCCACCGAGGCAGCCCAATCCTTTTGCCGATACAGCGTGTTCCCCAGGTTGAAGATGGCCTCTTTGGATGCGGGGTTCTCCTCCAGCGCCTTCCCGTACAGCTCCGACGCATCGGCGTACTTCTGTTGCAGGTACTCCTTGTTGCCCTTGCGCACGTTCTTGCGCACCTCCTTCTGTGCGGAGAGCGTCATCGGGAACAGCATGGCCAAAAGCAGTGGCAATATGTAGTATATCTTCACGAATCGTTGCATGTTATCATCTCACTTCTTTGTCGTTTTCTCTTCTTTCCCTCACGCCCCCTTTTGTTTCTCTCTCCTCGCCACCGTTACTCCTCCCTTTCAAATAGCCGAACGTTGCGGAACAGCGGGTTCTTCATATCGTAGATCAACACCTCCACGAGCAGCAGCACGAGCAGGATCCAGGCCAGTATGGGGAACTTCTCGTCATATTCCGAGTAGGATAGGCTGGTGGTCTTTCCCGTCTCCAATTCATCGAGTCGAGCCTCCAGTGCACGCACCGCGTTGTTGGAGTTATCGGCCCGCACATAGATCCCTTCCCCGCTCTGCGCGATCTCCATTCCCATCTGCTCGTTCAGTCGGGATACCACCACGTTCCCCTCGTTATCGGCCATGAAGTTGCTCCCGGGATCAGGCGAGGGAATGGGCGAACCATCCGGTGAGCCGATGCCCACCACGTTGATCGTTATCCCCGCTTTCACCGCTTCAGCAGCCATGGCCGCGGCGTTCCCCTCATGGTCTTCTCCATCGGTAATGATAATCATCGCCTTGCTGATATCCTGGTCACTGGAGAACGAACTCATCCCCAAACCAATAGCCTGACCGATGGCCGTCCCTTGGATGGGCACAAGGCTGGGGTCGATGCTGTTCAAGAAAATCTTGGCCGACTGCGTATCGGAGGTCAGTGGCATCTGCACGTACGCCTCTCCGGCGAAGACGATCAGTGCCACCTTGTCGTTTTTCCGCACGTCAATCAACCGGGTCAGTATCTGTTTAGCCCGTGCCAAGCGGCTGGGTGACACATCCTCCGCCATCATCGAGTTGGAGACGTCCATCGCGATGGCCAGCTCGATCCCCTCTTTTTCTACCAGCTCCACCTTCGTCCCGAATTGCGGCCGGGCCACCATGAAGATGCCCACGCAAAGGGCGGCGAAAATAAGCCAAAACTTCAAGTAGGAGCGCTTGAGCGACAGGCCAGGCATCATCTTTTTAAGCGTGGAGCGGACGCCCATCCTCTCCACATCCTTCCGTTTCCGGATATTCAGGAAGATGTATAGCGCCAACAGCAGCGGCATCAGCAAGAAGAGCCACAAAAACTCCGGGTTTCCGAATCTAAACATATCTTTCCTTTTTCTACGGTATTGCTCTGAGCCAGGTCCTCCGCAACAACAACTCCAGCAGGATCAACCCCAAGGCGGTCAGTGCGAAGGGTAAAAACAGCTCCTGCCGCCTCGTCACGTTCTGCACGCTAATCAGATACCTCTCCATCTCGTCGATCTCCTCGTACACCTGCCGGAGCCCTTCGGTATCCTGCGCCCTGAAGTATTGCCCGCCGGTCATCGCCGCTATCTCGGTGAGCGTCTTCTCATCAATATCTACCGGCATGTTCTGCATCCGTATCCCGTAAGGTGTCTGCACGGGCGTGGGGGCCATCCCCTTGGTTCCCACCCCCACCGTGTAGACGCGGATGCCGTACGACCTTGCCAGGTCGGCCGCGGTGAGCGGCGCTATCTGCCCGCTGTTGTTGGTCCCGTCGGTCAGCAGGATTACCACCCGGGAGTCCGACTCGCTATCTTTCAAGCGGTTCACCGAGTTAGCCAGCCCCAACCCTATGGCCGTTCCATCTTCGATCACCCCGAACTCGATCTCGTTCAACAGGTTCAGCAACACCTTATGGTCTGTGGTCAGCGGGCACTGCGTGAAACTCTCGCCCGCGAAAATGACCAGTCCTATGTTGTCGTTCTTCCGGTCGGTCACGAACTCCGCCGCCACCTTCTTGGCCGCTTGCAACCGGTCGGGTTGCAGGTCTTGCGAGAGCATCGAGCCCGACACGTCGAGCGCCAGCACGATATCAATCCCCTTGGTCTCCGTCTCCTCCCAGCTGTCCACCGCCTGGGGTCGTGCGATCACCACGATGATCAGTGCGATGGCAACCGCCCGCAACAGGAACGGCAGGTGCCGCGCGTAGACCCGTACATCCGGCTTCACTCCCTTGAAGGCCCCCGTGGACGCCAGCTTGAACGAGGCCTGCGCTTTCGACAATCGAATCACGTACCACGCGATCAACGGGATTAGCAACAACAGTAAGTAGAGATATTCAGGGTGTAAAAATTCCATATTCAGTCAGTATCACTATGGGGTATCCTATTCCAATGCCGCGTCCTCCTCCATTTTTTCCAACTCCTCTTTCGTCGGCAGCGGGTCTGGTTCACGGGTCTGGTTCACGTAGAAGAAGCCATTCATCAAGCTCAGGTCGTTCTCGTCAGGGTAAGGCTGGTATTTCGCGAACTTCACCAGGTCGGCCGTCGACAGCACCTGCTTCAGGTTCTCGTAAGCCGATTCGACCTCCACCACCTTGCGCACCTCGTTCAGTATCTCGCCCGAGGTCATCTCCAGCGCGTTGATTCCCTCCCGCTCATGAATGTAAACGCGCAGGATATAGGTCAGACGGGTGTAAAACTCCTTCACCCTGCCCTGCTGCCAGATCTTCTCCTCCTTCAGTTTTTCCAGCTCGGCCAACGCCCGGGTATGGGGCGGGAGCTCGACGGGAGGTGTGAAGAAATACCCCGTTTTCTTCTTCTTGAGGATCAGGTAAATGAGCAAGGCTATGAGCGCAAGCAGCAGGGCGATGCCCAGCACCACCCACGCTATCCAGAGGTAGTTGGTCCAAACGAACGGGGGTTGCTTAATCCCCTTGATATCGTACAGTTGCAGCTGTTGAAAGTCGATCGAATCGGTCTCGCCCCGATGTATCTTCTCCAGGTAAGCCAGCGTGGAGTCCGACAGCTCCGGTGAGGTCACCTTTAACCCAAACGAGTTGGAGAAGATGGTATCGGTACCATCAGAGATCGGGATGTAGGGAATATGGTAGAGCGTGGAGTCGAAGGAGGTAATCACGTACTTGAACTCCAACGTCATCACGTTGTTCTCTATGGTGGTGTCGGGCGGCAACATGGTGATCACCTCAATACCCGGGACAATCTCGCGCTCGTACACCGGGAAGTGAATCTGTTTATCCTTGGGGGTAATCACCTTGAGGTTTATCAGCGCGTGCTCCCCAATCTCGATCTCCGTGGGAACCACCGTAACGTGCGCCGAAGCGCGCTGCCCCCACACGTGAGAAGGCCACATCAACGCGAGGGCAATCCAAAGCATCGCCCGCCACACCACGGCACTATAAATCTTTCTCTTGTTCACGGTCACTTTCGTTGTTGAAAGAGTTGCAGGAGCGACTTCACGTAATCGCTTTCGGTCGATATCGGCACGCTATCCACACCACCCTGGCGGCAAGCAGCGTCCATCTTCTCGCTCAACCCGTTCCACCAAGCGCGGTACGCCTCCCTTGCCTTCCTGGAGGAGCTGTTGATCCAGCGATCCTCTCCCACCTCGGGATCCCTCACCTTCATCAGGCCCACCGGTTGCAGCTCGGTGCTGAGCTTGTCGTACACCCGGATCGCCACCACGTCGTGCTTGCGGTTAGCAATCTGCAGCGCTTTACTGTAGTCGCCCGCGTCAATAAAATCGGAAATCAAGAAAGCGGTGCAGCGCTTCTTGAGCGCATTGGTCATATACCGCGCCGCCAGACTCAGGTCGGTTCCCATCCCCTCCGGCTTAAAGCCGAGTATCTCGCGGATGATAAAGAGAATATGCTTCCTCCCCTTTTTCGGGGGGATGAACTTCTCCACCCGGTCGGTAAAGAAGAGCACCCCGATCTTATCGTTGTTCTGGATGGCAGAAAAGGCCAAGGTGCCCGCGATCTCGGCCACCATATCTCGTTTCAGGATGGATTGCGAACCGAAACCCAAGCTTTCCGAGACGTCAATCATCAACATCACGGTGAGCTCCCGCTCCTCCTCGAACACCTTCACGTAGGGGCGGCTGTAGCGGGCAGTAACGTTCCAGTCGATATCGCGCATATCATCACCATACTGGTACTCCCGTACCTCGGAGAAGGCCATACCGCGACCCTTGAACGCGGAGTGATACTCACCCGCGAATATATTGCGGGAGAGACCGCGCGTCTTGATCTCGATATAACGTACCTTCTTCAGTAACTCTGTCGTATCCATCTACTCTCTTAAATCTTGCTTGCCCTTTTGAACCCCACCGATCCTTACTAACCGGGTAACTGTACGATTAAGGTACCTCGACTTTGTTCAGTATCTCGCTCACGATCTCATCGGACGTGAGGTTGTTTGCTTCCGCCTCGTAAGTAAGCCCCACGCGATGGCGCAAGACATCGTGGCATACCGCGCGGATATCCTCCGGGATCACGTAGCCCCTCCGGTTGATGAACGCGTAGGCCCGGGAGGCAAGCGCCAGGTTAATCGAAGCGCGCGGCGAGGCCCCCACCCCAATCATCTCCTTCAGGTTCGGCAGCCCATACTGGTCGGGGAAGCGGGTGGCAAACACGATATCCACGATGTAGCGCCCGATCTTCTCATCGATGTAGACCTCTTGTACCACCTTGCGCGCATCAATAACCTCCCGCGTGGAGATCACTGGCTTGTCAATCGTGATGGGGTCAAAAATATTTTGGTAAACAATCCGCTTCTCCTCCTCTTTAGACGGGTAAGTGATTACCACCTTCAGCATGAAACGGTCTACCTGCGCCTCGGGGAGCGGATAGGTACCCTCCTGCTCGATAGGGTTTTGCGTGGCCATCACCAAGAAAGGACTCGGTAGCTTGTAGGTCTGATCGCCGATGGTCACGTTCCGCTCCTGCATCGCCTCCAGCAGTGCGCTCTGCACCTTGGCGGGGGCCCGGTTGATCTCGTCCGCAAGCACGAAGTTAGCGAAGATGGGGCCGTGCTTCACCTGAAACTCCTCACTGCGCTGGCTGTAGATCATGGTCCCGATCACGTCTGCCGGCAGCAGGTCGGGGGTAAACTGGATGCGGCTAAAATCGGCGTCGATAAGCTGTGCCAGCGTTTTGATGGCCAAGGTCTTTGCCAGACCCGGCACCCCCTCCAACAGGATATGGCCATCGGATAACAGCCCGATGAGCAGCGATTCAATCAGGTGTTTCTGGCCAACGATAACCCGATTCATTCCCATGACCAACGTTTGCACGAACGCGCTTTTCTGCTCTATGCGTTCGTTGAGTTCTTTAATGTCGACGACTTGGCTCATATTCTCTACTAGTTTTTTAAATATCTTTAATTATAAACCACTACAGGAGCGGGTAAACACGGTATTTGCTCATCCCTTTTCCATAAAACAGCGGGTTTTTATCATACGGTTTACAAAATTAGAAATGTTAAAGCGGTTTCGTAAAGATTCGGGGTTAAAAATATTTAAGCCAGCCTCACCCTCACTTCCCACTTCCCACTTCCCACTTCCCACTTTCAACTTTTCACTTTTCATTTTCACTTTTATCTTTCGACTCCAGGCTCCTAACTATTTTTAAACGCTTGCTGTCGGTTTGTTGGGTCAAAAACTCTATCTTTGCCCTTCAAACGCCACGTGAACGAAACGAATTGACATTCCGACTCCTACATACCGACCCCAAAACAAGTGCCCGGGCGGGTATCCTCACCACCGACCACGGACCGGTGGAGACGCCCATCTTTATGCCGGTCGGCACCGTGGGGAGCGTGAAAGCGGTTCACGCCACGGAGTTAGTAGAAGACATCCAAGCCCAGATTATCCTGGGCAACACATACCACCTCTACCTCAGGCCCGGCCTGGAGATACTGAGGGAGGCGGGCGGCCTCCATCGGTTCATCAGTTGGGAGCGTCCCATACTGACCGATAGCGGGGGCTTCCAGGTGTTCTCGCTGACCGAGAACCGGAAGCTAACCGAGGAGGGGGCGCTCTTTCAGTCGCATATCGATGGGTCGTCGCACCTTTTTACCCCCGAGAAGGTGATAGATATCCAGCGAATCATCGGTGCCGACATCATCATGGCGTTCGACGAGTGCACGCCGGGCGATGCCGATTACGCCTACGCGAAACGGTCGCTCGACCTCACGGAGAAGTGGTTAGATCGCTGCATCGCCCGTTTCAAGGAGACCGAGTGCCCCCACGGGTATAGCCAGGCGCTATTCCCCATCGTGCAGGGGTGTGTCTACCCTGACCTGCGGCGACGGGCCGCGGAGAACGTTGCCGCCAAGGAGGCACCCGGCAACGCCATCGGGGGACTGGCCGTGGGTGAGCCCACCGAGACGATGTACGAAATGTTGGAGCTGATGAATGACATCCTGCCCAAAGATAAACCGCGCTACCTGATGGGGGTGGGCAAGCCGGAAAACCTGCTGGAGGCGATCGAGCGGGGCGTGGACATGTTTGACTGCGTGCTCCCTACCCGCAACGGGCGCAACGGGCAGCTCTTCACCAAGCAGGGGGTGATAAACATACGCAACGAGCGGTGGAAGAATGACTTCTCCCCGCTGGAGGAGAATGGCGCCTCGTTCGTTGATAGGCTCTACAGCAAAGCCTACCTGCGCCACCTGATCACCACGAACGAGATACTGGGATTGCAGATCGCTTCCATCCACAACCTGGCGTTCTACATCTGGTTGGTACAAGAGGCCAGGCGCCATATCATCGCCGGTAATTTCCCGGAGTGGAAGGCCGACATGTTAGAAAACGTTACACGGAGATTATGAAGGTAAACAACGGTTCCCTGAAGTTAAAGCGGCTCGACTGGTACATCATCAAGAAATTCTTGGGTACCTACCTGTTCATGATCGCGCTGATTATCTCCATCGCGGTGGTATTCGACATCAACGAGAAGATTGATAAGTTCATGACGCACAACGCCACGCTGCACGGCATCATCTTCGATTACTACCTCAACTTCATCCCGTACTACACCAACCTGTTTAGCCCCCTATTCGTTTTCCTGGCAGTTATCTTCTTCACCTCCAAGATGGCCAGCAACTCGGAGATTATCGCCATCCTCTCCAACGGGATCAGCTTCAAGCGGTTGATGAAACCCTACATGATATCGGCCTTGGTGATCGCCATCTTCGCCTTCGTCTTCGGGAGCTACCTGATCCCTCCCGCCAATGCAACGCGAATCAAGTTCGAGCAAAACTACGTGGATCCAAGGAAAAAGAAGACGGGCGACCGGGATATTCAGTTCAAGGTGGGACCGGGTACCATCGTCTACTTTGGCAACTTCGACCTGCCCAATAACACGGGATATCACTTCTCGATGGATCACTTCGATGGCCACCAACTGGTCTCTCGGCTAACGGCCCAGTCTATCCAGTACGACTCCGCTTACCAGTGGACCATACACGATTACCAGGTACGCGATTTCGACGGGCTGGAAGAGACCATCACGCATGGCACCTCTATTGATACGACGTTGCGGATCGTGCCGAACGACTTTATCATCGCGGCTACCGACCAGCAGATGATGACCTCTCCCCAACTGCGAAACTACGTGAAGAGCCAAAAAGAGCGGGGACTGGGCAATATCCAATCTTTCCAGATCGAGTACCACAGCCGGATCGCCTCGGTCTTCTCGGCATTTATCCTCACGATAATCGGGGCCTCCCTATCGGCACGCAAGGTGAAGGGGGGCATGGGGCTAAACATCGGGATCGGCCTGGTTCTGAGCATGGGCTACATCCTCTTCCTCACCGTGAGTTCTACCTTCGCGATCAAGGGGAATATGAGCCCGTTTGTGGCTGCATGGATCCCCAATATCGTCTTCGCCGCCATCGCCGCCTTCCTCTACCGAAGGGCGCCCAATTAAGGGATAGCCTTGGAGCGGTGTGGTGTGCGGTTTCGCACAACTTCCGCAATAAGCAATACAATATGACGTAATATGAATGCAATGGTTTTGTGATATTCATTTTTGCTTAACGACTTCAATAACTCTAACATAACAGCATTATGACAAAAAAAGATACAACAAACCGCACCATTGCCCTTTTCGTTTTCACGCTCTTAGGGTTCACACTTTTGCCATCTGTATGTCTCGGACCTATTCTCAGCGCGCAGACCAAGTACCCCACTATCGTGATCGAGACCAACCACGGCACGATGAAGGCGATATTGTACGACGATACCCCCGTACATAGCGATCACTACCTGAAACTCATCAAGCAGGGCTACTTTAACGGGACGCTCTTCCACCGGGTGGTAAAGGACTTCGTGATTCAAGGCGGTGCACAGGACTCCCGCAATGCCCGCCCCGGCCAGCGGATTGGCAGCGGCAGAAAGGACATGGAGCTAATACCCGAGTTCCGGGAGCAGCGCTACCACAAGAAAGGAGCATTGGCCGCACCAAGGAAAGGGGATCAGGAGAATCCCCAGAAGAAGTCCGACGCATCGCAATTCTACATCGTGCAGGGGAAAAAGTACACCGACAAGCAACTCGACTCCATCGACACCGCCGATAACGCGCCGGTGAGAAACAAACTGCTCAACACCCACTACACCCCTCGCGAGAAGGAGCTGGAGCGCCTCAAGGCCAACAACCCGAAACGGTACAAGGTGGTCAACGACTCTCTACTGGCAGTAGTGGACTCTCTGTTCATGCGATCGCCCAGCCGAACAGTTATCCCCGAGGGGTCAAGGGAAGTGTACAGAAAATCGGGCGGTGTAATCCACCTGAACGGTGGCTACACCGTGTTCGGGGAGGTTGTAGAGGGACTGGAGGTGATCGATAAAATCGCTGCACTACCCGTGGATGCCCATGATCGTCCTGTAGGCGACGTGAAAATTATCCGCGTGTATACCGAGTAGCCCGGGCTACTTGTTGATCTCCTCCCGGCACCTCCGTGAGGAGATCCTTCAGCCTTTTGGCCTGTTTTGTTTCGGTTTCTCTTTCTCTTTCACCTCTTCCATCACAACCATCTGTTGTCGGATCGATTCGGAGTGAATCACCTCTAACACCTGCTTGATGAAGTCGCCCGACATATCCATGCGCTCTCCATGGCTTGACCGATCGGTGAGTATATGGTCGTACCGTTGCGTCTGCAGGATAGGCATACCATGTTCCAGCTTGTAATGGCCAATCTCCCGTGAAACACGCATCCGCTTGGAGAGTAGCCGCAACAACTCGTTATCCAAGTCATCTATCTGGTCGCGCAATGCAGCGAGGCTCTCCGTGGTCTGCACCGTATCCCGAATCACAAGGCCATCCAGTACCTGCTTCAACGCATCCGGAGTGATCTGCTGCTCCTTGTCGCTCCATGCATCATCGGGACAGCAATGCACCTCGATCATCAAGCCGAAGTAGTTAAGGTCCATCGCCTGCTGGCTCAGCTTCAGGATCAAATCGCGTCGCCCCCCCATATGGCTCGGATCGCACAACATGGGGAGAGAGGGGTAGCGACGTTTCATCTCAATGGGAATATGCCACTGCGGCAGGTTGCGGTAGACCGTCATATCACTCGAACTAAACCCCCTGTGAACCAAAGCAATCTGCTTAACACCCGCGTTATAAAGCCGCTCGATGGCCCCCACCCACAATTCGATATCGGGACTCATCGGGTTCTTGATCAAGACGGGGATATCCTCCCCCTTCAAGGCATCGGCGATCTCCTGTACCGCAAAGGGATTCACAGTAGTACGTGTACCTATCCACAACAGGTCCACCCCAGACTTCAGTGCCTCGTCCACGTGCTTCTCGGTGGCCACCTCAGTAGTCACGTACATACCGGTCTCCCGCTTAACCCATCTCAGCCATTCGAGGGCGGGACTGCCTATCCCATCAAACCCACCCGGCTTGGTACGGGGTTTCCACACCCCTGCCCTGAATATCTTCACGCCGGCTGCCGCCAACTGTTTGGCGGTGGCCAGTACCTGCTCCTCTGTTTCGGCACTACATGGGCCAGCAATCACCAGCGGCCGCTCCGCGTCTATCCCCGGTAATAAGATGGATTCAAATTTCATAGTTAGCCATACAAATGTACTACATTTTTTGAAAATGTAAACCAGGGAAGAGACCTTTTCATCCGTTGACAAAGTATAAGCCACCTAATTCGCTTTCCCACATTTTTGTAATCGTATTGCGCCCAACATTTGAATCTACTGAATCCACATTGCCCCCCGCACGATTCCTACCTTAAAAACTTGTAAATAGCCGTTTTTTCACCTATTTTTGTCTGGATACCTTGCGAGGTCAGGGGAAAATATAAAAGTCGGCTCACGAAAGAGAAAAACATAACAATGATATACAATCCAACAAATAATTTAAAAGACATTTATGAGAATCGCTAGATCCATTTTTCGAACAGCGCTCTGTACTGCGCTTGGGTTGACACTGCTGACAACCGTTTCATGCAACAACAATCGATCCCAAAAAGATTGTACCACCTTTCAAGAGATGCAGGATCCGACAAACGATACGCTTTCCGACTGGTCACAAGTAGCGAAAGGGCTGCACGCCTCGTTTATCTCGATTGACGAAAAGTTACCTAAATCGGTTGCGCCCGAAGTGCCCCCCATTAACCATGCAACCGTCACCGGGTGGAAAGGGGAGAGGGTCTCCGCGCAACTTCTCCTGTGGAGCGCGGAAGAAATCCAGCAGGTGGAGGTTGAAATCGGGGAGTTCCAGGGAGATGGCAACATGCTACCCGCCTCCATCGCGCAAGCCCGATTCGTGCGATACGTGATGACCGATGAGTTTGGCGGTGGTTGCGAACGCCGCAAACCGGAGGACTACGCCGCATCGTTGGCACCCGATATGCTCGACAACCTGGAGTGCTTCAACCTGGAGGCAAAAGCGGTGAGACCCCTGTGGCTCACTATTCACATCCCCGCCGACGCGCAAGCGGGCAACTATAAGGGGCAAGTCACCCTCCACGCGAAGAAGCAACGGTCGCAAACCTTTGATATCGAGCTGAACGTGGTCGATCGGGTACTCCCCGAACCATCGGAGTGGCTCTACCACCTGGACCTGTGGCAACACCCCACGGCAGTGGCACGGGTGCATGACCTGGAAATTTGGAGCGACGCGCATTTCGAGAAAATGCGCCCACTAATGAAAATGTTGGCTGATGGGGGACAAAAAGTGATTACCGCCACGCTCAACAAAGACCCGTGGAACCACCAATGCTATGATGCCTACGCCGATATGATTACCTGGACGAAGAACGAGGACGGGAGCTGGACATTCGACTACAGCGTGTTCGACCGCTGGGTAGAATTCATGATGGGCCTGGGAATCAACAAGATGATCAACTGCTACTCGCTCCTCACCTGGAACAACCAGCTGCACTACAACGATATGCAAAAGAAAGAGTTGGTAACGGTAGAACTCAAGGCACAATCCAAAGAGTACCAAGCGATGTGGAGTGTCTTCCTCTCCGATTTCACCCGGCACCTCCGTGAGAAAGGGTGGCTGGAGATAACCAACATCGCAATGGACGAGCGAGGGCCGGAAGATATGCAAGCCGCGTTGAAGGTGCTTAACCGCTACGCTCCCGAGCTGGGTGTCTCCCTCGCGGACAACCACAAGAGCTACCAACAATACCCGTGGATCAAAGACATCTGCGTGGGTGCATGGACAACGCCTTCCCAAGAGGAGATAACGGCAAGAAGGGAGAAAGGACTCAACACCACCTACTATGTCTGCTGCTCCGCTAAATTTCCCAACACGTTCACCTTCTCCCCCTCGGCCGAAGCGGTCTACCTGGCCTGGCACGCGGTGGCGCTCGACCTGGATGGGTTCTTGCGCTGGTCCTATAACTCGTGGGTAGAGAACCCGCTGACCGACTCGCGATTCCGTACCTGGCCCGCGGGAGACACCTATATCGTCTACCCCGATGCCCGCAGCTCCATCCGGTTTGAACGTTTGGTAGAGGGGATTCAGGACGTGGAAAAGATACGGGTGCTGCGAAAAGCATACAGCGAGGAGAACAGCCCCGAAGCAATGGAAAAGTTGACGAAACTGGAGGAGGCCATCAAGTATTTCGATGCCATGGAGCCTGCCGACGACTGGCTTGAGAGACTCAACGAGGCCAAACAGTTGCTGAACTCGTAGACCAAACCGGTATGCATGCCACCTACGGCTACTCTACCCTGCACGATAACAGACCGAGTAACGATAAGTGACAGACACTATGAGACGTTTTAAGAAAATAGCGCCCATCGCTTTGGCACCGCTAATGGGACTATCCCCACAAAACGGTGCCGTTGCGGGTGAACGCCCCAACATCATCCTTTTCATGGTCGATGACATGGGGTGGCAGGACACTTCGTACCCTTTTTGGAGGGAGAAAACAGCCCTTAACGAGCGGTACCACACGCCCAACATGGAGCGGATGGCAGCACAGGGAATGGCCTTCACGCAATCCTACGCGTGCAGCGTTAGCTCGCCCACCCGCGTTAGCCTGATGACGGGTATGAATGCCGCCAGACATCGGGTGACCAATTGGACGCTCCATAAAAACAAAAGTAGCGACAAGGAGAGTGCCACCCTTACCTTCCCCGTGTGGAACTTAAATGGTATTAGCCAGGCACCGGGCATACCGCTCACGTACGAAGTCACAGCATTACCCCAACTGTTGAAAAACAGTGGTTACCATACTATTCACTGCGGAAAGTCGCACTTGGGGGCGATAAATACACCGGGTGAGAACCCGCACCACTTCGGCTTCGAAGTCAATATAGCGGGTCATGCCGGAGGGGGACTTACCAGTTACCACGGTGAAAAGAATTACGGGAACCGGACCGACGGTAGCCAGTCGCCACCGCAAGCGGTACCTGGATTAGAGAAGTATTGGGGTAGCGACACGTTCGTCACGGAGGCGTTGACCCTTGAAGCGTTGAGCGCACTCGACAAAGCCAAGAAACTGGGGCAACCCTTCTTCCTCTATATGGCGCACTACGCGATCCATATCCCCATTGACAGGGATGCCCGGTTCTATCAAAAATACCTGGATGCCGGGCTATCTGAGAAGGAGGCGGCGTACGCGGCGCTTATCGAAGGGATGGATAAAAGCCTGGGAGACATTATGGGGTGGCTGGAAGAGAACGGGCTTGAAGAGAACACGGCGATTATCTTCATGTCTGACAACGGCGGGTTCTCGACCTCAACGCGTTGGCGCGATGCGCCACTACATACCCAGAACGCACCGCTGAATAGCGGCAAGGGGTCGGCATACGAAGGGGGCATCCGCGTGCCGATGATCGTGAAATGGCCAGACGTAACGGCACCGGGTAGCCGTTGTGACGAGTACGTGATTATCGAGGACTTTTTCCCTTCCATCCTCGATATCGCGCAAGTTGAAGAACGAAAAACCAAGCAGCCGATTGATGGGGTTAGCTTTATCCCTAAGCTTAGGGGTGAAGAAACGAATTACAAGGAACGAGCCCTGGTATGGCACTACCCGAACCTATGGGGGAACGAGGGCCCCGGTATCGGCACCACAAGCACCATTCGGAAAGGCGACTGGAAACTGATACATTACTACGATACCGGTAAAAAGGAGCTGTTTAATATTAACGAGGATATCGGCGAGACCATGAACCTTGCCGAGAAAGAACCTCAACGGGTGCAACAGCTGGCCACCGAATTGGGGGAATACCTCCGAAGCGTGAACGCGCTACGCCCCTCCTTTAAACGTAGTGAGGATTTGAGCCAGGCTACCAAACGGGAAGCAGAACACCCCTCAAGTAATGAAAAGAATCAAGTAGAAGATGTCGACAACATATGTCCCTGGCCGGACGAGTAATCAGCGCGAAAGCAGATGATTAAAAAACGTTCCAAATAGTAAGTGAAATATAAATGTAAAAAATATAAATAATCGTGTGAAACGAGCATGATTAATAGCGAGTTCCATACACTGAAATGTAAAAGAATAAAATAATCGTATGAAAATGAAGAGACAAGCAATTTCAACACCAGCAAAACTTCTTGGGCTTGGTTCCGTGGCACTACTTGCCGGGTGCCAGGGCGAGAAACAAGTACCCCAAACGCCAAACGTGGTGCTGATCTACATGGACGACCTGGGCTACGGCGATATGAGTGCCTACGGGGCTACGAAAATTGAAACGCCCAACATGGACAGGTTGGCTCACGGGGGGATACGCTTCACCAACGGCTACTCCTCCTCCGCCACCAGTACTCCCAGCAGGTACGCGTTGCTGACCGGCGAGTACCCATGGCGCGAAAAAAGCGCGCAAATCCTACCCGGCGAAGCACCACTGATTATCGATACCGCCCGGATGACGCTCCCCAAAATGCTGCAAGAAAAAGGATACCATACGGGTATCGTGGGCAAGTGGCACTTGGGGTTGGGCAGTGGAGCGGTCGACTGGAACCAGCGGGTTGCACCGGGCCCCAACGAGTTGGGATTCGACTACTCCTTCATCATGGCGGCCACGCAGGACCGGGTACCCACGGTATACCTCGAAAACGGGCAAGTCGTTGGACTTGAGGCTGACGACCCGCTCTTCGTGAACTACCAGGAGAACTTCGAGGGGGAACCCACCGGTCTCGATAACCCGGAGCTATGCACCACCATGATGTGGTTTAACGGCCATAACAACTCCATCCATAACGGGATACCGAGGATCGGGTTCCAGAAGGGGGGCAAATCGGCCATGTGGGTCGACGAGGATATGGCAGACGACTTCCTGCTGAAAGCGCAAGAATACATCAGAAACCACAAGGAGGAACCCTTCTTCCTCTACTACGCGATGCAACAACCGCACGTGCCCCGAACACCACACCCGCGCTTCGTGGGAACATCGGGCATGGGGCCGCGAGGTGATGTGATCGTGGAGGCTGACTGGTGCGTGGGCGAACTGCTGAAAACGCTCGAGGAGGAGAACCTGCTGGCGAACACGCTGATTATCTTTAGCAGCGACAACGGAGCGGTAGTGAACGATGGTTATTACGATGATGCGGAGGAGAAACTGGGAGACCACCAACCATCCGGGCCATTCCGGGGAGGGAAATACAGCCTCTTCGAAGGGGGTACGCGGGTACCATTCCTCGTCTACTGGGAAGGAACGGTAGAACCCGCTGTTTCCGACGCGGTGGTCATGCAAATGGATCTCTTCTCATCGCTGGCCAAGATGGTGGGAAGCGACCAAAGGGGGCCCGATAGCGAAGAGTTGCTCGATGCCTTCTTGGGTCGTAGCGAGCAGGGACGCACGGAGTTAATCATGGAGGCAACGACCAAAACGGCTTACCGACAGGGTGATTGGGTGTTTATCCCACCCTATAAAGGTCCCGCTGTCAACAAGATGGTCAACATCGAGCTGGGTAACTCCAGTGAGCCCCAACTCTACAACCTGGCAGATGACCTCGGCCAACAGGTAAATTTAGCCGAGTCGGAGCCGGAGAAACTGCAGGAGATGATGGAGGCGTATGAACGCATACGGAATCCTCAACAGTAGCGATTATTAAACAGCTCGCTATAGGACGCCGATTAGCGTCAAGTAAAAAACATTTCAAAGGTCTTTAACATTAGCGAATACAAAACAACCCGCTATGAGAACAGTGTTACTATTCTTATGCCTCGGTCTCTTCTCCATCCAGGGAATCCTCGCCCAGACTCCCGACAATAGGGAGATGGCTATCTGGAACGAGACGGAGGCCGAAAAAACAGAACGAATGAAATGGTGGACTGAAGACCGATTTGGTATGTTCATCCACTGGGGACTCTACGCGCAATTGGCGCGGCACGAGTGGATCAAGAAAAACGAGCGCATCTCGGATGAGGCGTACCAAAAATATTTCGAGCTGTTTGACCCCGACCTGTTCAACCCAGCGGAGTGGGCCGCCAAGGCGAAAGCCGCGGGGATGAAGTATGCCGTCATCACCAGCAAGCACCACGAGGGTTTCTGCCTGTTCGACTCGAAGTACACCGACTACAAGGCAACGAACACACCATACGGGAAAGATATCATCAAGGAGTGGGTGGACGCCTTCCGGGCCGAAGGACTGAAGGTGGGGTTCTACTACTCGCTCATCGACTGGCATCACCCGCACTACACCATCGACCGTGTACACCCGCGAAGCGCATCCTCCGAGGAGGAGTACGCCCGACTGAATGAAGGGAGGGATATGGACATCTACCGCCAGTACCTGAAGGACCAGGTTCGTGAACTGCTTACCAACTACGGGAAAATCGACCTGCTGTGGCTCGACTACTCGTTCCCGGGTAAGTTTGGAAAGGGACGGGACGACTGGGACGCGGTAGAACTGATGAAGATGGTGCGCCAACTTCAACCGGATATCCTCGTGAACGACCGGGCCGACCTCAAGGAGTACTGGGGCGGGTGGGATTTCACCACGCCGGAGCAGTTCAAGGTACAGAGCTGGCCGGAGATTGATGGTAAAAAGATTCCCTGGGAGACCTGCCAAACGTTCTCCGGATCGTGGGGCTATTACCGTGACGAGCAGACCTGGAAGGACAATCGGCAGCTTCTTGTGCTATTGATCGAGACGGTGAGCAAGGGCGGAAACCTATTGCTGAACGTGGGACCCACCGCGAGGGGAACATTCGATTCACGGGCCGACAAGGCGCTGGCCGAAATGGGTGAGTGGGTAAAGCTACACGGTCGCTCGATCTACGGCTGCACACAAGCGCCCAAAGAGTTTGAAGCGCCAGAACACACCATCCTCACCTACAACCCCACGACCAACCGTTTGTACATTCACCTGCTGGACTACCCGATCACCAATTTCCGGCTACCGGGATACAAAGGAAAGGTGAAATACGCGCAGTTCCTGCACGATGCGTCGGAGATCCTAATCACCGCTCCATACGGTCACCACATGCAGGGGAGTATCGCCACGGAGGCGGACCTGAACCTGCGGCTACCGGTCATCAAGCCGAACGTGGAGATACCGGTGATCGAGCTGTTTCTGGAATAATCGCCTAGAGATTAAAAGCAGGGGAAACCATCGTTTTCCCTGCTCTTAATCGCGATACATTCCATCTCAACCAGCCAGCCGGAACGACACACGGGAGCCCACACGATTACCTTGGGTATACACCTGTAATGTTTGTCGAAGAATGCCTTAACTACCGCGTAGTCTGCTATATCGCGCAGATAGACTATCATTTGAACCACGTCCGCCCAGTCGCATTCCGCCTCGGATAACAGCGTGGCCACGTTTTCCAGCACGCGGTCGAGCTGTTTCATCACCTGCAGCGGGTGTTCAATCTCTCCCTGATTATTGATGCTGGCCGTGCCCGAGATATAGACGTGGCGGCGGTCCGCGAAATCGACTGAAGTACCTCTCTCAAACGTTACGCCGTAGTTATGCGTCCTGTTCAAGTGAGTGGTGGCATACAAATGCTTTACCTGACCAGGCTTAATCCCCGCGATGGCATACGCGTCCATCAAGACCAACGAGCAGGGATCCACGTGCCGCCCCTCGATACCCGTGCTGGCTATGTAGTGTGTATCTTTTGTCAACCCCTCCTTTTCAAAACAGGCATTTCGTGCCTTCACCATATCCCCGTAATGGATATCAACACCCTGCACGAATATCCACGTCCGGATGCAGTTCTCTTTAAGAGAAGATTGATGCCGACGCAGTGTCTGTATATAGGCATTGAAGATGCCTTCGGTTTCGGCGAATTCATTTTTCAGGGGAATGGTCAACTGCGTCGTATACAGGTACTTGTTACCCCCGGGACGTTGCAATGCCAGCGTGTTGGCCTCTTTTTCAACAATACCGTCTCCACCCACGTGGTAGAGCCAAACGGCCACCTTGGAGCCGTTGAGCGGAGGTTGTTGCACGAGAGAAGAGATCGCACCTGCTTCGTCGTTGATGTACGAATATTGATTGGCCGCGTCACTCACGAAAAACCGTTTCCAGACAAGTCGGGTTCCTTTAAAAGCAGGGTCATGCGCAGTACGTTGAATGGCCGTCTGCATGTTTAAGAATTGAGCAGCCGCATCCAGGCTTGGGTCGGTAAGCTCAAGGATGGAGTGAACCTCGGGCACTCCCCCCTCCGTGATAAATGTAGCCGCGTGCAGCTGTACGCGTAAATCATTCCAATAAATATGGCTGTACTTCATTGCTTTTTAAATGTCACATCAATCCCGGGGCTCGTTTTTGCCGCACGGGCTATTTGATACCCTGAAACGTTCACTTTACCGGTTACAAACTCCGGAACGTTGTACGATTTCATCAGCCGATCGTAGAAGTCCACCTCTTTTTGCGGCACGACGAACGCTTTTTCGGCCTCTCCCCCATCGTTGATATAGGCGATAAAAGGACGGGTATAGAGACCGTCAACGCGACGACTGCTGAATACGATCCATCGGCTATTGCTGCTCCACGAGTGGTAGCTTTCGGCATCGCCGCTATTGGCCAGCGTAAGTGGATAGTGCTCTCCCGTTTCCATGTTGTAGATAAAGAGATCGGCCTCTTTGTGCCAAATCAAAAAAGCCCCGTACGCCCCCTTGGTGTAGAGCAGGTACTTCCCATTCGGGGATACCCTGGGAAAAGAGGCACTGCTGTTCTCCAACCGGGCATTAAAAAGGGTATCCACGGACTCCCCAAACTGCTTGGTCTCGGGATTAAAGTCAATACGACAGAGGCTGTACTTGACGCTTTCGTACTCGTTCGGCAAGTCACAAGCTTCAGCTGTAGAGAAGTAGAGGCTCTTCCCATCGGGAGAAAAGGTAGGGGTTGTCTCGAATCGATCCTTTGAGAATAAGGCAGCAGTGGTGAATATCTCGTGCTTTTCCACATCATACAACACCACGTCGGATGCCAAATCGTATACCTCTACCCGATTCCTATCCGCGGAGTGAAAGTCCTGCCTCGTCGCGTTGACCGAAAAAGCGATAAACCTGCCCGAAGGGTGCCATGAAGGGTAAACGAGGGCCGACAGGGTCTCCTCGGTTTTCGTGTTCAGCTTCTCCGGCTTCCCATCTATAACGACCATGGTACCCGCGTTCCCCCCGCGAATATGGAGCATCATTTGATCGGGATCCTGCATGCAGAAAGAGTGACAATTCATGCAATCCTCCCCAACGGCTCTGTTTTCTATCAGGGCGGTCTGCGTAAAGTTCTCCAAATTCCTTTGGTAGATACCCATCTGATTCCACGTCTCATATCCCGGCTCAATGAGCCGATACACCAAGTAAGGATCAACAGGTTCCTTGGCCACGTCGACCTTGAACGGGGCGAAAGCCGTCCACCCTGCCTCTTCCTGCACACACACCGTGACCGTGAACCCGTTACCCGCCGAAGCCTTCAACAATGACGCCCATCGCGACCGCGGTATATGGAACTGCCCGTTCTTACCACGCACTTCAAAGGAAACCTGGTCAGAATTAAAAATGGCGGCTTGCGCTCTACCGTTAGCCTCGATCAGCTTGAAGTTTAACGGGGCAATGTTCGGGGGAATGGTCACCCCGGTATAGTCGGGAAATATTGCCGGGGGGCCCTCTTTTACCCCAACAATCACCACCGGTTTGGAGCAGGAGGGCAGCACGAACAAGAGTAGTAAAAGGAAAAACGGCGTGGAGAAAACAACGCGTTGGGTATAATGAAAAAGTCTGTTCATACGATAATCAATTGTTACGCTCCTATGCATGGACCTTGGAATATTATCATGCTGCAGTTTCCCGTGGATGCTATCATTCGTTAAACATGAAGTACAGCCAATAGCTGTTCCCGAAGTTTCGGTACAAGATCTCCTCCACCCGCGGGTCGCTCCTGTTTTTCAAATAGAGCTGTTTGTAATCCCTGTACTTTTCGGCAATTTGAGGACTTACGTTGTACCGCTCCCACGCGGAGAGATCGCTCTCGTGAAAGACGATGATGGCCTCCTGAAATTTTTCAGGCAAACTCCTCAGGGACTCCTCGGTGGTACAATAGCTATCGACCAGCTCGATGAAAAGCGACAACCGTTTATCAAACAGGAATATCGATGCCAGGTAGTCGAAGGCCGACTGGTTGGTCGAATCGGCTTTCAGCAAACAGTTCACCTTGTAAACAAGATCACCGGTAATCAACAGGTAGTTCTCCGTGGGTAGCCCCCTTCGCTTCTTACCCAACAGGGGATCATCCCCCACCGCCTTGTCGTTGTACAAAAAACGCCGCTGTTCCGTCGCCCACCTTTTGTAGGCATGGGTCTGCTCCAACAGCCGGATGTACTTTTCGGCAACGGGATACTCCCCGTTTATCAGGTTGGTCTGTACCAGCCGCTTATAAAAACGGGGACTCCCCGTTTTTGAGACGGTGAGGTTAGCCTCGAACGCGAGCCATTGAGAAGCGGCTATATCCCCCAGGGTGAAATACAACTCATTGCATACCTTTAGCGAAGGGAACCCCTTGTCCAAAATGGGTATCAACCCTTCCGTCCCTTTCTGATCGAACCTGAGAAACTGCTGGCCAAGCTGCCCGGTCTCCATCAAAGCGATATTCAGGTAGTACGCGTGCAGCAGGTTGGTGATCGGCTTTTTGCTCTCCTCGATAATATCGTTCCATCGCTCCATCCTGAAGTAGTAATCCATTTTTTTATAGTCGGCCGTTGAGCGTTGCCCATAGGTGGGGATTAGGCCATACGCGATAACGGGAACAACAAGTAGTTGAACAGCCACAACGGTGTATTGGAGTCCCCTTGATATTTTCAGGTTCCTCAGCAGGTAAGAAACGGCGACCAATAGTAACAACAGAGCCCAGGGAAAATAGATCATGGGCGGTGGCGTCATCTTAGAGTGAAAGAAGAGCGTGGGCAGAAGCGCCTGCTTGTAGTCACCTACCCACGACAGGCGAACGCCCACGTAAGTGAGGACGGCAAACACTGCAAGCGGTACAAGGGCTTGTGCCACACCTTTTCTATCCGTTAATAACTGCCACAGGATAACCGTAACGACAAACAAAAAAGCGACCGGCCCCGCCCACCAAAATAGCAGCAGTGTAAATAACGTGGAGGCGATCAGGCTCAAAACGGGCCGTTCTATATGCAAATAGAGCAGGAAGCCTGCCAGAGTAAAGATATAGGCCACGGTACCGGACACGTAATAGTTCTGGTTGAGATGTAGGAAGCCTATACAAACGGCAGTCAAGAGGGGAAGCAGAATAAGCGATACCTTCGGGTTGATTTTTTTGATAATGCCTTTCATCAGGATGGCGACACAGAGCAACAATGCCGTGGTTATCAATGCCCCCACCTTGGGATAAATATAAAACTGGAGAAGCCAACGGGCTATCAACTCAGACAGCCCCCCGAATGACAAAAGGAGCTCGGATAAAAAGGGTTTGCTATATAGAAACAACTGCAGCTGTTCCACGTAGTAAAAGTGAAACTCAAGATAGTGCTGCAGCCATATAAAAACAGCAATCCCCGTGACTAACCAAAACAGCAACGGGAGAAGCTTCTTAGTCGTTTTCATGAACCTTCATCAATATCTGCGAATGTAACAATTTTATGGTGTTTTTTCAACATTCCATGAAAAAACCGCGAAAAGATAGGTGCCGGGTAGTTCTCCCGACCTTATTGTTTGAACAACGGCCAATCGGGGTGATCGCTCCGCGCTCCCCTCATGAGTTCTTTTAACTCCTCTGCCTTTCCCGGGTAGAGGTTCACGAGGTTGTGGTTTTCCGACGGGTCGGAAGCGAGGTTGTACAACTCGTAATAACCATCCCCGCGAACATCAAGGTGAAGCAGCTTCCAGTCGCCCTGAATCAACGCTTGACGGCCGCCCTGCTCGTGAAACTCGAAATAGAGGTAGTCGTGCACCTTCTGACCCTCGTCACCCAATAACAAGGGCAGGATACTTACCCCATCGCTCTCCACCGGAAGCGGCTGGCCAGTCAGTTCGGCGAACGTGGCCAGGTAGTCCCAAAAAGCAAACGGGTGGTCGCTCTCCCTGCCCGATGGCACCCTCCCCTCCCACGAGACAAGGGTAGGAACGCGAATCGCCCCCTCGTAAAGGTCACGCTTGTACCCCCGGTATATCCCGTTGCTATTAAAGAAGTCCGGGTCGCCTCCCCCTTCACGATGCGGCCCATTATCGCTGGTGAAAACGATTAGCGTATTCTCGAGAAGACCCGCTTCCCTGAGCTTATTGATAATCTGCCCCACGTACAGGTCGATGCGTGTCACCATGGCCGCGTGGGTGGCACGCGGATGTTCCTGGGAGCGGTAGCCACCCCTTTCAAAGGCGGTCTTCGCATCCACCCCCACGTAAGGGGTCTCGGGGAAGCGCCCCCTGAACTGCTGGATGAGACTATCCTCGGGGACAATCAGCTCGGCGTGCGGGAGCACCATCGGCACAAAGAGAAAGAATGGACTCCCCTGCTGCTGATCGATAAATTTCAACACCTCCTCCTGGATCACCTCCTGCGAGTAGGTAACCGATTTCCCTCCATCGTTTTCGGGAAACCATACCTGGGAACGGTTGTCCCACAGGTAAGCCGGGTAGTAGTTGTGTGCCTTGCGCTGGCAGTTGTAGCCAAAGAAGCGGTCGACCCCCTGGTTCATGGGATCGCCCGAGGAACCGGGGTAGCCCAACCCCCACTTGCCAAAGGCGGCGGTGGTATAACCCGCGTTCTTAAAGAGGTGGAAAAGGGTGAACGTGCCGGCAGGTAGCGGCGACTGCCCCTCCGGTTGTATCTCCTTATTGCCCCTGATGGGCGCATGGCCGGTATGCAATCCGGTCATCAGGCTCGCCCTGGACGGTGCGCTTACGGTGGTTCCCGAATAGGAACGGGTGAAGCGGATACCGTTCAGCGCCAACCGATCGATATGGGGCGTCTGGAACTTCTCCTGCCCGTAACAGCTCAAATCGCCGTACCCCAAATCATCAGCAATGATAAACACCACGTTCGGCTTCTGTTGCGCACCCAACGGGGTCAACGCGGCAAGGGCTGCCCCCACGGCAAATAGCTTGTTTCTCTTCTTACGGTTCATCATGCGCATTTTCATGCTGTTATTTGACGGAACACTTTTCAATATCGTTCCCAAAAATAGTAAAATTTTCCCGTTAATAAAATGCCACGTTCTTTTTCTCCGGTTACCCGACAGATAGACAATTTATTTTGATTTTTATTTCGGATTATCAATTATTGGCCTATCTTTGCAACAAATTCACACGACAGCTATGCAGGGATTCTATTTCATGCACCTCCGCGCAACCGCTACAATGACCATGACCCCTTGGGGGGTTAGGTAATTTTTTCACGTCCGCAAGCATTCATTGCTTTTTCGCCACCGTCCGGTGTGCGCTTTTCAACATCAACACCTATTTACAACAACCTATCCCTTTCAAGGGAATGGGTTACACCAAGGGCAGCAGAGAGGCCCCTTCGCTTCAACGCGTTGCCTTCTCTTTCCATGGTAAAAGATGGTATAGAGTATAATAAAAAATAAACTAATCGTATGAAACTGATGAAGTTTGGGGGGACATCGGTGGGAAGTCCCGAAAGTTTACAAAGGGTCAAAAAGATTATCGAGAACCAAAAAGAGCCCGTGATCGTGGTGGTATCGGCACTGGATGGGGTGACAGATCGTCTTCTCTTGGCGGCCGACTTCGCGCTGAACGGCAACGCGGGGTACAAGGGAATACTCGATGAGATAATCTCCCGCCATAAGGTAATCATTGAAAAAATGGTCCCGAATCCAGATATCAAGCGGGAATTAGAGCCAAGAGTTTACCAGTTGTTCGATGAACTGCAAAACATCCTTCGAGGGGTATTCCTGATTGGTGACCTGTCGCAAAAGACCTCCGATAAGATCGTGAGTTACGGTGAACGGCTCTCGTCGCTCATCATCAGCAAACTTATCGATGGGGCAAGACTCTACGATGCCACCACCTTTATCAAGACCAACCGACAGTACAACAGCCATATACCCGACCTGAAACGATCCAACGAGCTGATTCGCGAAACGTTCGCCAAAATGCCGCCACCACGGGTAGCCATCGTACCAGGCTTTGTCTCATCGAGCCACGACACCAACGATATCACCAACCTGGGCAGGGGAGGATCGGATTACACCGCTGCCATCATCGCGGCCGCCATGAATGCTTCGGTACTGGAGATATGGACCGATGTGGACGGATTTATGACAGCCGACCCGAAAATCATCAACTCGGCCTACCTGATCGAGGAGCTATCGTTTACCGAGGCGATCGAGCTGAGCAACTTCGGCGCCAAGGTGATCTACCCACCCACCATCTTCCCCGTCTACCATAAGAATATCCCCATCCACCTGAAGAACACGTTCCACCCCGAGAGGGAGGGAACATGGATACGAAACCTTCATCCTACCGGGGATGGGAAGATCATCAAGGGGATCTCCTCCATCAGCGATACCGCCTTGATCACCATACAGGGACTGGGGATGGTCGGCGTGATCGGGGTAAACAAGCGCATCTTCTCAGCATTAGCCGACAACGGTATTAGCGTTTTCCTCGTTTCGCAAGCCTCCTCCGAGAACAGCACCTCCATAGGTGTGCGCACGCAGGATGCCCCGCTCTCCCAGAAAGTGCTGTCGAACGAGTTCGCCCACGAGATCGCGATGGGAAGCATCAACGAGATCATGGTGGAGTATGACCTGGCAACGATCGCCATCGTGGGACAAAACATGAGGCACGTACCGGGTATCGCGGCGAAATTCTTTGGTGCTCTGGGACGCAACGGGATCAACATCGTGGCCCTAGCGCAAGGTGCTGGTGAGACGAACATCTCCTGCGTCATCGCCAAGACGGATCTTAGGAAGTCGCTCAACGTGATACACGACTCCTTCTTCCTGTCGCCCTACCAAGAGCTCAACCTGTTCGTGGTGGGCACCGGCACGGTGGGGGGCAAGCTGCTCGAGCAGATACAACAGCAACAGCAGACCTTGAAAGAGCAGAACAAGCTCCGCATCAACGTGGTGGGCATCGCCAATGGCAGGAGGGCCCTCTTCGCCCGCGAGGGGATACCGCTGGAGGGGTATTTCGACAACCTGATGACCAACGGCTACAAGAGCTCCCCCGAGCGGATACGCGACGAGACGGTAAAGATGAACATTTTCAACTCGGTATTCGTGGATTGCACCGCGAGCCCCGATATCGCGAAACTGTACGGTGAGCTGATGGGGAAGAACATCTCCGTGGTCACCGCCAACAAGATCGCCGCCTCGTCGGACTACGACAATTACCGCCTGCTGAAGGAGACTGCCCGGAAAGCCGGGGTGAAGTTCCTCTTTGAGACGAACGTGGGCGCCGGGTTGCCCATCATCAACACGATGAACTCCTTGATCAACTCGGGCGACAAGATCGTGAAGCTGGAAGCGGTGCTCTCCGGCACGCTGAACTTCATCTTCAACACGCTGAGCAAAGATATCCCGTTCAGCCAGGCCATACGCATGGCGGTAGACGCGAAGTTTGCCGAGCCCGATCCTCGGGTCGACCTGAGCGGACTGGACGTGATACGGAAGCTGGTAATCCTTTCCCGCGAAGCTGGGGCAGTAGTGAACCAGGAAGAGGTAAAGAAAACCCTCTTCGTTCCGCAAAAGTACTTCGACGGAAGCCTCGAGGAGTTCTGGCAGGCTATCCCCGAGATGGATCCCTCGTTTGAGGAGCGGCGCGAGAAACTGGCGAAAGAGGGGAAGCGGCTGCGGTTCGTGGCTTCGTACGACCATGGGCAGTGCGAAGTAGGGTTGAGGGAAGTGGAACAGGGTCACCCCTTCTACGACCTGGAGGGGAGCAACAATATCATCCTGATTACCACCGAGCGGTACAACGAGTACCCCATGGTAATCAAGGGATACGGGGCCGGCGCCAGTGTGACAGCCGCCGGTGTCTTTTCGGATATCATCTCGATCGCGAACATACGGTAGTGCCATTTTTAAAACGATGAAACGAATAGTTATCTTGGGTGACGGTATGGCAGACGAACCGATTGCCTCGCTGGACGGTAAAACCCCCATGCAGGTAGCCCATACCCCCTACATGAACCTGTTAGCCCGCCAGGGGAGAAACGGATTACTACAGACCGTACCCCCAGGCTTTTCACCCGGCAGCGAGATCGCCAACCTCTCCGTCCTGGGGTATGACCTCCCTTCAGTGTACGAGGGTCGGGGTGTATTGGAAGCCGCGAGCATGGGGGTAGAGGTACTACCCGGCGAGCTATGCCTGCGCTGCAACCTCGTGAACCTGAAAGGCGACCGGTTAAAGAACCACTCGGCAGGACATATCTCCACGCCCGAGGCCACCGAGCTGATTCGCTTCCTGGACAAAAGGTTGGGTAACGAATTGATCAGCTTTTACCCGGGGGTTTCTTACCGACACGTGCTGAAAATCAAGGGTGGAAGCAAGGCGCTGCATTGCACGCCCCCTCACGACATCCCGGAACAACCGTTTGCTCCTCACCTGATACAACCTGTGAATGACGATGCCAAAGCCACGGCCGGCCTTCTGAACCGCCTGATCGCGGCATCGCGGGAACTCCTGGAGGATCATCCCGTCAACCAACGCAGAAAGGGTGAAGGGAAAGATTCGGCCAACGCGATATGGCCCTGGTCACCCGGCTTCCGCCCCTCCATGAAACCGTTATCGGAGCTGTTCCCCATCGGGAGCGGGGCGGTCATTTCGGCCGTGGACCTTATCCGGGGCATCGGCGTCTACGCGAGGCTGGAGGTGATAAGGGTAGAGGGAGCCACGGGCCTCTACGACACCAATTACGAGGGGAAGGCAACAGCGGCCCTCGCGGCGCTAAAAGAACACGATTTCGTCTACCTGCACGTTGAGGCCAGCGATGAGGCGGGACACGAGGGTAACGCATCCCTTAAGATTAAAACCATCGAGTACCTGGACGCCCGTATCGTCAAGACGATCTACGAGGAGACGGCCACGTGGCCGGAACCGGTGACCATCGCGGTACTGCCCGACCACCCGACCCCCTGCGCCATCCGAACGCACACGAGCCAACCCGTCCCCTTTCTCATCTACCGACGGGATAGGGAACCGGATGGAGTACTTGCTTATGACGAGTTCTCAGCGAAAGAGGGAAGCTACGGGCTGTTGAGCGGCGACGGGTTCATGAAGGCCCTCCTCGATTAATCAACAACTAAACAAAAATATGCGCTATTACAGTACGAACGGAAAAGCACCCCTCGCCTCCCTACAAGAGGCGGTGGTAAAAGGGCTTGCTCCCGATAAGGGACTCTACATGCCCGAGCATATCGGGCAGTTTCCCGACCCGTTTTTTGACCGTATCGGGGAAAAAGGGTTAACGGAAATCGCCAAAGAGGCAGCCGACCTCTTCTTTGGGGAGGATATTCCAAAAGAAGCCCTGCACAGGATCGTCGAAGAGACCCTCGATTTCGACATCCCCCTTGTGAAGGTAGAAGAAGGGATATATGCGCTGGAGCTGTTCCACGGACCAACGTTCGCCTTCAAGGACGTGGGCGCACGCTTTATGGCGCGGATGCTCTCCTACTTCGCACGGGAAAGGCAACAAGGGGAGGTATCGGTGCTTGTCGCCACCTCGGGCGATACCGGGAGCGCGGTAGCCAACGGCTTCTTAGGGGTGAAGGGGATAAGGGTGTTCGTGCTCTACCCCTCCGGCAAGGTGAGCGCGATGCAGGAGGCACAGTTCACCACCCTGGGGCAAAACATCACCGCCCTGGAGGTAGATGGCACGTTCGACGACTGCCAGGCACTCGTGAAGGCGGCCTTCATGGACAGTGAGCTGAACGACCGCTTGCACCTCACCTCGGCCAACTCCATCAACGTGGCACGCTTCCTGCCCCAATCATTTTACTACTACTGGGCCTACGCCCAACTGTCGAACCGATCCTCGCCTGACCAGGTTGTCATCGCCGTGCCAAGCGGTAACCTGGGTAACCTCACCGCTGGGCTCTTCGCGAAGCAAACAGGCCTGCCAATTAAGCGGTTCATCGCCGCCAACAACCGCAACGACGTCTTTTTCCAGTACCTCAAAACGGGAGAATACCATCCTGCCCCATCAATACAGACAATAGCCAACGCCATGGACGTAGGTGCTCCCAGTAACTTCTACCGCATCCTCGACCTGTACGGCTCGTCGTACGCGTCCATCCAACAAGTGATCGATGGCTTCACCTATAACGACGAAGCGATTAAAGCGGCCGTTCGCGAGGTGTACCAGCGCACCGGCTACTTGCTGGACCCCCACGGGGCCTGCGCCTACATGGCCCTGAAAGAGGGGTTGCGACAAGACGAAACGGGGGTGTTCCTGGCAACCGCGCACCCGGCCAAGTTCAAGGAGACCGTGGAAGCTTGCATCGACAACTCGATCGAGGTTCCCGAAAGGCTTAAAGCCTTTATGTCGCGTGAAAAACGGTCGCTGCCCCTCCCCAACGACCTTCATGAACTGAAAAAGGTGCTAATCGCCCGCTCTTAAGTTTCTTTTTATTATTTTTGCCGCATATTAATGCATTAATACGTAGTTTCGCGTGTGAAAACCATACGTGACCTGCATTTTCCGCATGAGACAATTTATACGTTTCATATACCTGCTTACCATCCTGTGGCTCTTTGTCCAATGTTCGTCCGTGAGAAAGACCGGTGTGACGACGAGCCGGGAAGAGCTGCCGGCTGCATCGGAGGTACTGACTACCGACACAGAGGCAGAGGCTATGCCAGCGGAAGAGCGACTCCCAGACTCATTGCGGATTGCCGACACTCGACAACTCCCTGACACTTTACAGCTCCCTGATTCCCTTCAACTCCCCGACTCCCTTCAACTCCCCGACTCCCTTCAACTCCCCGACTCCCTTCAACATCCACTGAAAGTAGACAGTTTGATAGCCGACCTCCCGGCAGCAATCGATTCGCTCGCGGTAGCCCCAACAGATAGCACGCGATCGCTTGAGACTTCGCTTGACAGTATCAAGATGGAGGTTCCGAAAGAGAAACTCGAATTCACAGTTTACTACTCAGGACAAGACTCGGTCGTCTTCACTAACGAAAACATGGGCTTTCTCTACGGTGATGCCGAGATCAAGTACGGCGACCTGGCCATCAAGGGAGAGTATATCACCGTGGACATGGATAGCAGCATGATCTCCTCCACGTTTGGTGTCGACACCCTGGGCAAAGAGTTCGGTTACCCTGTCTTCACGGAGGGACAAGACGAGTACGAGATGAAGAAGGTACGGTACAACTTCGAAACGGAAAAAGCATTTATCCACGGCGTGATCACGCAACAGGGCGAGGGGAACATCGTGGCCAAGGAGGCGAAGATGAACCCCGACAAATCGTTCTACATGCGCGACGCGAAATACTCCACCTGCGAAAACGATGAAAACCCCCACTTTTACCTGAACCTATCGAGGGCAAAGGTGACCAACGAGGATGTCGTAACGGGACCCGCCTGGCTGGTGGTGGCCGATGTGCCCCTCTTTCCCATCGTGTTGCCCTTCGCGTTCTTCCCCTTCACCAAGAGCTACTCCTCGGGCATCATCATGCCCAGTTACGGTGACGAGATGACCCGCGGGTTCTACCTCCAGAACGGGGGGTACTACTTCGCGCTGAGCGATTACATCGACCTGGCGGTCACGGGAGAGATCTACACCAAGGGATCGTGGGGTATCGGAGCCCGCTCCAACTACCGCAAGCGGTACAAGTTCTCGGGTAACTTCAACGTCTACCACATGAGTACGGCCACCGGGGAAAAGGAGTTAAAGGATGTGGTACCCACGGCCTACTCCGTGGCGAAAGACCTTCGCATCAACTGGACCCACTCGCAGGATCCAAAAGCCAATATGTACCGCACCCTATCGGCTAGCGTGAACTTCTCCACGAGTCGGAGCAACCACCGCGACCTTAGCCGCCTATACTCCCCAGCGGCATCAAGCAACACCAAAAGCTCCAGCGTGAACCTCACGCAGCGCTTCCCCGATTCGCCCTGGAGCCTCTCGGCCACGATGAGCATCAACCAGGTATCACGCGACTCCACCATCGCTGCCACGCTCCCCAACATCTCCGTCAATATGAGCCGCATCAACCCCTTCAAACGGAAAAACGCGGTAGGCAAAGAGCGGTGGTACGAGAAGATATCGATGAGCTACTCGGGCGAATTTCGCAACTCCATCACCACGAAGGAGGACCTGTTCCTTAAGTCGAGCCTTATCCGTGACTGGAGCAACGGGATGAAGCACAGCATCCCGGTAAGCGCCACCTTCACCCTTTTCGAGTTCATCCAGGTATCCCCATCGTTCAACTACACCGAGCGGTGGTACACCGGGGCACACAAGCAAGCATGGGATCCCATCGCCAAAAGGCACGTGCCAGTGGATACCATCCACGGCTTCAAGCGGGTGTACGACTTCAGCACATCACTTAGCGCGCAGACCAAGCTGTACGGGATGTACACCCCCTGGAAGATATTTGGCGACAAGATACAAGCCATCCGCCACGTCTTCTCCCCCAGCATCAGCCTCAACTGGCGACCCGACTTCGGGGATCCCAGGTTTGGTTTTTACGAGACCTATACCTACAAAAACGAATATGGTGATGACATGGTATACACCTACTCGCCCTACTCCTCCATGATGTTCGGTACGGCTTCAAGCGGGAAAAGCGGAAGCATCGGGTTCGACTTTAAGAACAACCTGGAGATGAAGATACGAACCGATGCGGATACTACCGGCACCCGAAAGATCAGCCTGATTGATGACCTGGGAATCAACTTCAGCTACAACATGATGGCCGACTCCATGAGGTGGAGCAACATCAACTCGAACATCCGACTGAAGCTTTCCAAATCGTATACCCTCAGCCTGAATGCCGTGTGGGATCCCTACATCTACCAGCTGGACCAGAATGGAAGCCCAAGGCGGGTAGACAAACTCCGGGTTATGAACGGCAAGGGGTTCGGCAAACTGATGAGTACCGGCACCTCTTTCTCCTACTCGCTTAACCAGGAGACAATAAACAAGTTGTTCAGACGTAAAAAGAAGGGGGGTAGCGAGGAGGGCAAGGGCGATGACGATGCGACCGCCCAACTGCCGGACGATGGAACGATAGGCCGCAACCCTTACGAAGAGGGCTCCCGTGGGAGCAGATTCGACAACAGCGACGACTCGATGGGAGAATTCGACGAGAACGGGTACCTCAAAAACAAGCTCAACTGGAACATTTCGTTCAACTACTCCCTGCGGTACGGGTACGGGGAATTCGATAAAGAGAGGATGGAGTACAAGGGTAAGCTCACCCATAACTTCGGGTTGAGCGGCTCGATTCAGCCAACCAAGAACTGGAACTTCACGTTCAACACCGATTACAATTTCGAACAGAAAAAAATCACGAATATCAACTGTACGCTCACGCGCAACCTGCACTGCTGGAACATGTCGGCCAGCTTTATACCTATTGGACCCTACAAGTCGTATAACTTCACCATCCAAGCCAACTCATCCATGCTACGAGACCTAAAGTACGAGCAGCGGAATTCACCGTATGACCGGGGCATGAATTGGTATTAGGGGTATCATGTCTCCTTTTCGGGCTTTTCGGGCTTTTCACGCTCTTTGCCCCACAGTTTTTTCATGCGCTCCGCCAGCTTCAATTCGGCGGGGTTGGGTTGCGCCTCCCAGAAGCGGGTTCCCTTGATCTCCTTGGGCAGGTATTCCTGCTTCACAAAGTTATTGTCGTAATCGTGCGCGTACTTGTACTCCTTACCGTAGTTGAGTTCTTTCATCAGCGACGTGGGCGCGTTGCGCAGGTGTAACGGCACCGGCAGGTTGCCTGTCCGTTCCACGTTGGCTATCGCCTTATCGATGGCCAGGTAAGCGGAGTTGCTCTTTGGCGATGTAGCCAAATACACGGTGGTCTCGGCCAGGACAATACGCCCCTCGGGCCACCCGATCTTTTGCAGCGTATCGAAGCAGGCGTTGGCCAGCAACAACGCGTTGGGATTGGCCAAGCCGATATCCTCCGCGGCCGAGATAACCAGTCGCCGGGCGATGAACTTGGGGTCTTCGCCCCCAGCCACCATCCGTGCCAGCCAGTAGATGGCCGCATCGGGGTCGCTCCCCCGGATCGACTTGATAAAGGCCGAGATGATGTCGTAATGCAGCTCACCCCCCTTATCATACGCGGCGGGGTTCTCCTGCAACCGCTCCGTCACCAACTTATCAGTGATCACCACCTTATCGCCCCCTTCGGAGGCGACCGTCAACTCAATGATATTCAACAGCTTGCGGGCATCACCACCCGCGAAGCGAAACAGCGCATCGCTCTCCTTCACCTCAATTTCCCGCTCTCTCAGGAGGTGGTCTTCGGTAAGAGCACGGTGCAGCAGCATCTCCAGGTCACGCTTTCCCATCGGCTTGAGGACGTACACCTGACAACGGGAAAGCAACGGCCGGATTACCTCAAAAGAGGGGTTCTCGGTAGTCGCACCTATCAGGGTAACCGTACCGGTCTCCACCGCACCCAGCAACGAGTCCTGCTGCGATTTGCTGAATCGGTGGATCTCATCGATAAAAAGGATGGGGGCAGCACTATCAAAGAAGCGGCTGCTTTTCGCTTTCTCAATCGCGTCGCGCACATCTTTCACCCCGGAGTTCACCGCGCTCAGCTGGTAAAAAGGCGCCTCGATGGTGTTGGCGATAATGTGCGCGAGCGTGGTCTTTCCCACGCCGGGGGGACCCCAAAAAATCAGGGAGGGCACGCGACCGGAATCGATCATCCTGCGCAGCACGGCTCCCTTACCGACCAGGTGCGTCTGTCCGATATACTCATCGAGGGTACGCGGCCTCAGCCGCTCGGCAAGGGGTGCGCTCATAGGGTTTTTCTTATGCCGTTTTTTCTTTCTCCACAAAGGTAATGAAATTAGCGCAACTTTTGCACGTTGTTTCATTTCCAGTTTATAACATGCGAAAATCAGTTTTGGATAGATACACGTGTCGCGTAACGAGTTAGTCTGACGCACATGACCTGTTGACTGGTACTTAAAACAGAAACAATGTGAAATATAATGATAGAGAATATATTTTTTCGTACCTTGTGCCTCAAAATCAAAAGGTCCAATGCAGTTTACCCCGCTATTATCGCTTTTTGGGAACCTTGAACAACTTGATGCGGTTCAGTTGAACTTCAATCAAGGGAGCGTCAACATCATGAACGTTGCCATCGCGTTTATCATGTTCGGTGTGGCGCTGAGTATCAAGCCCGAGCACTTCAAAACGCTCGCGCTGAATCCCAAACCGGTTATCCTGGGGGTCATCTCCCAATACGTGCTCCTTCCCGCCCTCACCTTTTTGCTGGTGCTGATTCTACGTCCTTCCACGGCCGTGGCGATGGGGATGATCCTGGTCGCCGCTTGTCCCGGGGGCAACGTCTCCAACCTGATCTCCTCCATCTCCAAGTCGAACATCACCCTTTCTGTGAGCCTCACCGCTATCACCACCGTGATGAGCCTCTTTATGACACCCTTTAACTTCGCCTTTTGGGGCAGTCTATACGCTAAACACTCGCCCCTGCTGGTACCCATCACGATCGACCCGGTAGAGATGTTCCGCACGGTTTTTCTAATCCTCGGCATCCCCGTAATCCTCGGCATGTTCGTCGGCATGAAATTCCCGAAGTTCACCAAGCGGATTGACAAGACGGTGCAGACCGCCTCCATCCTCTTTTTCGTTGGGTTCATCGTGGCTGCCCTGGCGGGCAACTTCAGCCTGTTCCTTCGATACATTCACCTGATATTCTTCCTCGTGCTTCTCCATAACGGGTTGGCCTACGTGAGCGGGTACTATTTCCCAAAATTGCTCAAGGTGAACGAGATAAATTGCAGGACCATCTCCATTGAAACGGGTATCCAAAACTCGGGGTTGGGGCTTGCGTTGATCTTCAACCCAAGAATTTTCCCGCCCGAGCTGGAACTGGGTGGGATGGCCTTTATCGCCGCGTGGTGGGGCATATGGCATATTATCGCCGGTTTAATGCTCGCGTTTTACTGGAGGAGGCGGGTTATTTCGCCCTTGCCAACGAGCTAAAGGAACAACGAGTTAACACGGGTCATTTCACCTCTCTAACAAAACTTGCCGTTATGATTTACCGATACGATATTCGTTACGCGCTGGCTAAACTGCCGGTGAAGACCACTTTGCGGCTGAACTTCAGGAAACTGGTGTTTGTCGGTCGCAAAGAGAACGTATCCAGGAAAAGGCCGGTCATCTTCGCGGCGAACCACCGCAACGCGTTGTTGGATGCCCTGATGTTGGTCTACTCCAGCTACCACTGCAAGCAGGTCGTATTCCTGGCCCGAGCCGATATCTTCAAGCAGAAGTTCGTCGCTTGGCTGCTCAAGGGGTTACGCATCATCCCTGTCTTTCGGATCCGTGACGGGAAGGATAACCTGGAGCGGAACAATGAGGTCTTTAGAACCGCGGCTCGCGTGCTCAAGAAAAACAACCCCATCGCCCTCTTCCCCGAGGGGAGACATAACCCCAAGCAGTCGCTCCTCCCCATTCAGAAAGCGGTGCCCCGCATCGTGCTGCCCACGGAGGCGTCTCTCGACTTCGAGCTGCAAAGCCAGATCGTGCCGGTAGCCATCTACTATCGCGACGTGAAGGACTTCCCATCGGATGCCTACGTGACGTTCGGTCAACCCATCGAGGTATCGGAATACAAGGCGCTATACAACGAGAATCCCAACCTGGCTACCAATCAGTTACGCAAAGAGCTGGAGGCACGGTTAAAGTCGATGGTGGTCGATATCTGGAACGATGAATACTACGACGAGTACTGCCTGGCGATTGACTGGAACGGCGACCGTATCGCGAAGGAACTATTCCGCGGCTGCAAAGACGACTTCCTTCAGGCGTCGCTCCATATCGTGAGGGAACTGGATCGCCTTTTCGAGCAGGAGCCCGAGCGGTTCCAACAAAAAATCGGGGAACTGAAAGAGGCGAAACAGTTGTTGCAGGAAAACGGGCTCACCCCTAAAGACCAGGTGTGGAGGCGATCCTCCAAGTGGAACCTCTTCGCCCGTTTCTCGGCACTCCTCCTCACCGCCCCCATCGCGCTGTTCGGCTTCGTGAACGGGTTGTTCCCACTGTTAATCAACAAAAAGCTTAAAGGGCTGTTCAAGGATAAGCAGTTCATCCCCTCGGTACGGTACGTTTCGGGCCTCTTTTTCGTGCCTGTTTTCGCCCTGTTGCAATCGCTCTTGCTGGGAGGTGTTAGCGGCGACTGGCTCCTGGCACTGGCTTACCTATTCGTGATGCCGCTCACCTTCTACTTCGCCATCCGTTGGCAAAAGTGGTGGAAAATCGCTCGGAGGGATCAAAAGGTACACCGTTTCGCACACAATTTCCCCAAGGAGTGGGAGCGACTGTCGAAGCTGATTCGGCTTTAAATTTTTGGCTGATATTCGGGTGTTTAAATTATCCTGTTTTTATTGCTGTTTATTCCATCTCAACCGCTATCGCCTGGTAGGTTTCTGCTCTTGGTAAAAAAACTTCCAATTTTCTGCCCGTTTTTTTGTTCATAATCGGCTTCAACGAGTAGCGAGACACTCTTTATTCTTTTATGCTCTGGAATCTGAATGAATACTCGTACATTCTCAACAGGAGCAAGGTAATACTCATTTATCCAAGGTTGCTCAAATTTATTACCAGTCCAATTTGTAAGGTGTAAAACCATCAGGTTCTCTTTTTCCGCTAAATTTGCAAAGAGTCCTGAAGGAGCATCCAGTCTATAGGGTAGCTCGTTTGCGGAAACGGCCTCTATTATTTTTTGTATCAATTCCCCGACAATGTCAGCACTCTCATAATCATAAAGGGCCTCCAGCGCATTGGAACAATAGATAGTTGCTCCTTATAAATTCAAATTATGTCGAGAAACATATTTTATCTCTCTGTAAAAACCATCGAAAAATAAAATTCAAGAAATCCTTTTTAAGATGCCCGAGAACAGGCTCGATCGCGGCCCTGGCCCTGCATTTGTCCCGTTTCCGTCTTCTCTGGTAAGGCGTTTGGCTTGCCTTGGGCTTGTCGGGCGTGATAACGGTGACACCTTTTACTTGCCTTCTCCCTTTCCCGCCACGGTCATAAATTAACTCTCTTGGTAGTTTCAACTTGTTGCCTTCCATCTGCTCGAGTAACGGTTCTATGGTGTCACCATCGTAAGGGTTTTCCAAAAATGCTTTTACTGCCGTGATTATCTTCCGTCCTTTCCTGCCCGTGGTTATGATCCCCACTTTATTGCCGAACTCGTACTGCTTATGTGCCTTTCCCTTGGCGATACAGCGAGTAAAGGGTTTATGGAAGCTGTAAATTTTATCCTTGTCGTCTTTCTGTTGATTTACAGCACGCTTGTAAAGTGAAAGTTCCTGTTCGTATCGCTTTTTTTGCTCATCGTTCATTTCGCGTTCAAGTTCCCTGAACAGGGTATTGGCTATGGTTTTCAAACGACGTTTGGCTTTCCTGGCCTGTTTCACCCGTTTGGGATGTTTGCCGTTGTAAGTGTCTCGAACCAACTGTTTACTTACTCGCGTGTAACGCTGGCGATGCTTGATCTTCTCCTTACCGGCGATCGCGTTGCACTTGTCAATGACCTTTTTGCACAGCTTGGCATCGGTAGGAAAGGTGGTGTTGTTCTCTTGGACGGTCGTGTCTGAAAGCACGAAGTTGGCCTGTCTCGGTGGCTTTTTCTCGTGAAGCCGCACGCTGTACGCAAATATTTTCCCTGTCCCTTCTTCGCCTATACGGTTACGAAAATGAACGAAGTCGCTCGGGTCAAAAGGGAACTTATGTTCGAAAAATTCGCACCCGCAGATGTATTGAAAGTAAACATCTCGAACCCAGTACTCGGGAACACGTTCATCACCAAGATTGTACAGGTGTTTCAAAAGCAAGCAAGCAAGCAACCAACCATCAAGCGGATTGGCACGCTCGGTGCACCTCGTTCCGAGTAGAGAGGGGCAAATTCTTCCTCGAAATAAGACCAATCAATCTTGTCTGCCAGCAGAACAAGCTCGTGATTCATATCGATGAAATCTTTCAGCATCGGGCGAAACAAATCGCGCTGTCCTTTTTCATCCCGCAATAACACACAACTGTTCTTGAAGTTATTTCATTGAAAGCCAAGAGAATAATGCCTAATTAAGGGACGACTAAATATTTATAGATTAAAAGAACGATAGCGTCAAGTGATACATTATCCACTAATTGTTTTATAGATAATTTATGCAATCTCGTTTTATTTAACATAATAGCTGAGAATTAATTAAATCTTTGTAATTTATCACTACAAATATAATCAATTCTTGACTATTACAATTTAATTATGTGAAATTGCTACAGCTTATATATAAGAAGAATTTCTTTATACAATAGCAATTATTTGAAGATGCTTGCATCAAGCACAGCATTTTGTTTAATTAGTTTCTTAAATAGTACGTCATAATCGATGTCATGTATAGGAATGTTTTCTTTAACACTTATCGCGGCTGCAAGACCAGCAGCATGCCCCATCATCATGTAAACCGGTTCCATCCTAATCGAAGAAAATGCGACATGTGAAGAGGATACACACACTGTAACCAATAGATTGGTAGACTCAGACCGCTTAGGTAACAGTGATCTATATGGAATTTCATAGGGCTTTACTGGATGAGCAACTCCTCCTTCTCGTAAAACACCTGCGGGAGAATATAGTCCGTAATCTCCTCCTTCTAAGGGTACATACTGTGTGGGGTGAACATCTAACATATAACTTCCAATAGCTATTGCATCACTCTTGAATCTATTTGTTAGAATGTCGGATTCAGTCATTACATACTCTCCCATCATACGACGTCCTTCTCGTACATATAATTGGTAAGGCCAATGATTATTATCTCCAAACTCATCTTTTGCAAAGCCCCATTTACGCAATTCCATTTTTATAGAGTGCGGTACTGATTTATCTGTCAAAAGAAACCACAAGTAACCATGTGCATAGTCTTTATGTTCTTGTGCAATGAGCTCTCTTTCTTTAAAGTCTGCCGTTACCCATCCATTTGAACCACCGACCCAACCCTCACCCACTCTTACGTCGGTCTTCCTGTTGGGAATAATGTTAAGACCTAAAACATCACCAAGTTTTTCTGGTGGCTTGTGTTCCATATATGCAGCATCTATCATAAACATTGCACGATGATAGTTACTTGGCTTAGTTATTGGGATCTGGTTTTCCACTGAATCGGTGAGTACTAATCTATATACAAAACGCTGAATTTTATCGCTCGCACAACCTACCTTTTCAGTGGGATAGGTGATTCCTGCAAGTTTTTCGTTGAAATCATTTCTGTTATCACGACCAACCCTGTAAGAAATACCAGCCATTGCCAATAGATCACCCTCATAACTACCATCCAGGAATAAATCTGCTGAGATCACTCGGTTCTTTGAAGTAATCACCTGTGTTATTTTTGGGCCACTCTTCGACACATCCACTACATACTCCTCATTGAACAATCTTACGCCAGCTTCAAATATCCATTTCAGGAAAATCTGTTCGGCTACATGTGGTTCAAAGCGGAATCCATTTTCACATGATTGTACCTGAGGAGAATTAACTCCATACATATCAATATAATATTGATATACCATATCATGGAAAGATTTACCCAACCCCCCAAATGTTTCTTTAACTCCAAGATTATGCATCGACAAACCACTAGTACGCATACCTCCAACATGTTTATAAGGTGTCACCATCACTACAGACAATCCCTCAGTGGCGGCGGCAACGGCTGCTACAATCGAAGAAGGTGTCGATTCGTAAACAAATAAATCAGCTTTGACATATTGTTCATTATCTTGAACGAAATCCTGTGCAATACAAACTCGTGCGAATAATAAGAAGTAAAAAAAAAACAATTTGAACGTTTTCATATAGGCTTTCACTATTAGAAAATATATTTTTCAAACTATAAAATCAGTATCCTTCATTTTGAGTAATATTATCGTTTACATTTATTTCTTCTTGTGGAATGGGAAATAGCCAATTACATTCTCTGAACACCCGTTGAATAACCTGTCGATAAGGTTGATTGGTGTCATATACTGGATTCCCGTTTTCATCGATTTCTGGTATGGCTGTGATTGATTCAAAATCTCTAATAGGTCTTCCAATCAACGGTCCGTTGAGTAATTTATCCGCTATCTTCCATCGTCGGATGTCATACAAACGAAATCCCTCTCCAGCTAGTTCAATCTTTCTTTCTGTACGAATTATAGTCCTCAATGTTGCTTGATCAGTTGTCGTTACAGCTGGATATTTATCTGTCTCACTTGATTCTACACCATATGCTCGAGCTCTGATAGTATTAATCGCATCCAAAACTGACTGATCGATGTCGTTCATTTCTATTTTAGCTTCAGCATACGTTAGTAAAACTTCAGCATATCTCATCAATATGAAATTTAGCTCAGATGCTGTTCTTCGTGCTGGTAAATCTATCTCAGAGTTATATTTTCTCCACAAATAACCTGTAAAAGTTGCAAAGGAATTAGTAACGTCTTGGTTACCAACTCTCTTAAAGAGTTTACCATCTTGGATTTGCCAAGTCTTAGTGCTATCAGGGTGAGTCTCAAAAACATATCCGTAAAATACTGATTGAGGATATATAATTGATGCTGCCATCCTGGGATCACGATTTATAAAAGGTAAACTTGAATTATATAATGGGGATTTATCAATTGGTAATCCATCAATGACGAGATATGAATCAATCATAGCTTGACTAGGAACAACCGTACTTGTACCCCCTGCCATGCGACTACAAACCCTACGTGGATATCCATGGGTTTTCACCCCCTGTTGATAGGGTACATCAAGGATCACCTCTTCACATCGTATTCCATCATAATCAAACAAATTTTTATAACTTGGATAGAGTCTGTAGATGTTTGATGACATTATTTCTTCAGAAGCAGTTGCTGCTAATTCGAAACGACAATTATACAGCGCAACTCTAGCCATTAATAGAGTTGCAGCCCCTTTTGTTATCCTACCAATATTATCTCCTTGCCAACTAAGAGGTAGATTATCTTTTGCGAATTGTAGGTCTTCAATAATTTGGTCAACGATGGTCAACTTACTACTTTTTGCAATATTTGCTTCTTCCATAAATGGAGTTTGAGTCAACAGTGGTACATCTCCAAAAAGTTCAACTAAATGGTGATAAAAATATGCTCGAAGAAATCTTGCTTCTGCTTCCACTTGTAGTAGAAATTCTTTGTTGACCACGCCACTTGCCTTATCAAGGCTTTTCAGTAAGTCATTTGCTCTACCAACACCTGTATACAAATGTATCCACATAGACTCAATAGCAGGAGTGAGTGATGTGACTGTTCCATCTGCCAAGCTCCGTAAAGAACCATCACGAAGAAAACCAATATCCGTAGTATTATCTAAATTGAGAAGTGCATGATGCGTATCAATATGCCACCACAATCGGTTATAAACACCATTTACACCCATTTCAATTTCTCCTTTATTGCTGTAGAAAGTAGAATTATTAGGTACATCTAATGGATATTTCTCTAATACGTTTTGGCATGCAATAATCAATGCAAAGAACAGCAAACCGAGTATTTTCCTTATAATTGTTTTCATTTCTTTACGATTTTATAGATTTATATTGATCCCAAGACCATATAATTTAGAGATTGGAAAAAATGTACTTCCATTGGGGACATTAGGATCTACACCATCTGGCATTTTGGACAATGTAAATATATTCTCTCCTATTAGGAATAAACGTAAGGAAGTTAATTTAAGCTTACTAGCGTATTCTTTAGGCATGGTATAACCTATTTGAATATTTCTCAATCGAATATAAGATGCATCGTATACCCAAAAGTCAGAAATCTCAAAATTGTTATGAGAAGTACCCGCCGTTAGCCTTGGCATAGAAGCATTTGGCCTTTCTGTAGTCCAATAATCATCAGCTTGCCATTTTCGAATATTGCTTCCATTATATAAAGGCCAGACTGCATAGTCTGTTAAAAGAACATCTCGCTTACCAACACCTTGAAAAAAAACAGATAGATCTAGATTTTTGTACCGTATAGCCAAATCTATCCCATAGTTCAATGCAGGAAAGGGGTCTCCTATGATTGTACGATCATCAGCGTTAATCACTCCATCATTATTAAGATCTGCATATTTTATATCGCCAGGTGCAATTTGGCCGACCTGTTGAGCATGGCTCTCTATCTCCGCAGCACTTTGAAATAAACCTAATGAGTGATATCCAAATAGTGAATTTATTGGATAACCTTCTTTGTCAATCCTTGATCCTGAAATAAAAGGACCTGAACCAACAAGATTAATAATCCGATTCCTGACATTAGAAATATTAAATGAAGATGAATAAGACAATCCTCCAGGAGTATTATTCTGAAAGCTTATTTCAAATTCAGAACCGACGTTTCTTACTTCTCCTGCATTTTGATATGGAGCAGTTAACCCTATTATAAGCGGTATTGGCAATCTTAATAAGATATCTGATGTATTCCGAATATAGTAATCGTAAGTAAAGTTTAGTCTATTATTTAACAAACTTAAATCAACTCCGATATTTAAATTCTCTGTACGCTCCCATGTAATGTTCGGGTTTGATAATGATGTTTGTGCTGCACCAGAAACAGGATTACTTCCAAACAAATATCCTTGGTCAAGATTCATTGTCGCTACAAATGGATAATTACCTATCTCCTGATTTCCGAGAATCCCCCACGATCCACGTATTTTGAAAAGATTTAAATAATCCACACCTTTCATAAAATCCTCTTCTGAAACGACCCATCCTAGAGAAAATGAAGGAAATAAGCTCCATTTCTTACCATGCTCAAATCTAGAAGACCCATCGTAGCGCAGATTTCCTTCAATTAAATACTTTCTTTGATAACCGTAATTTAACCTAGTAAAAAAGGAAAGTAGCGACCACTCCGAGGCTGATCCTGAATTCAACTGACCGCTAACCGACCCTGCATTCAACTCCTCCAAGTCTTGAATCTGAAAATCAGTTCGTGATGCAGAAAAATCATTGATAAAGGAGCTTATAAATTCATATCCTGCCATAGCTGAAAATTGATGTTTTTCTGTATCAACTTTATAATTTGATACAGCATTGACATTGTGGTTAATAATTGATGAATACTCCTGAGACAAGCCATTCTTTTCTGGCATCATCTGTGCTGTTTCCCCATTTTTATCAGTAATTTCATATTGTTTTATCATTCTTTTTTTAAGATTTATCATTTGTGCGGGCGAATAGATAAAACTGAATGTTAATCCTTTTTTAGGCTCAAATGTACCTCCTAGTCGTATTCGGTAATTCGTAGTGGTGCCGGTTGATAACCCTCCATCATGGATATAAGCTATTGGATTATTAAGATTGAAAGCCGGCCCCCACCCACCATGATTATATCTTGAAGTATATACTGCAGGAACTCGATATATATCTGTTATGATTCTCGATATTCCTTGAGAAGGGTTAGTTTGTTCCCTTCTGGTTATATTAACGTCGAAATTAAAGTCCAACTCATTCGTTACTTGAACATCACTATTTATGCGAAGTGAATAACGTTTAAATCCATAATTAGGTATACTGGACTGTTCATCATCAAAAGAAAGTGAACTTAAATAATTAATCCAATCAGCACCTCCTGAAATACTCAACGCATGTCTTTGTTGTATGCCCTGTTTTGAAAATGCTTCATTCACCCAATTTGTATTGGGATAGTTATCCGGATCGGTATTGTGGTTTTCCTTCCATTCTTTTATATAATTATCAGACCATACAGGTGATGCTCCTACATTTGTTAGTCCTAGATTTTGTAGAATCATAAATGTCTCTCCATCAACAAACTCGGGTTGATTAGTCGGACTTTGTAAACCAACAAATGTTTGATATGAAATTCTAGGTTTACCAACTTCACCTCTTTTTGTTGTAACTAAAATAACTCCATTTGCAGCACGCGACCCATACACCGCAGCAGACGCTGCATCTTTTAGAACAGTGATTTTGTCAATATCTACGGATGGTACATTATTTATATTACCTGGGACACCATCTATTAATATTAAAGGAGATGAGTCTCCTAAAGTACCAATACCTCGAATTCTAATTGTTCCGGTATTTGCACCAGGTTGTCCGGAATCTTGAATAACCTGTACTCCTGGAACTTTACCCATTAGAGAAGCAGAAGTATTTATTGAAGCTTGAGATGATAGTCCTTCTCCATCTAGTAGTTTTATCGAACCAGTTACAGTAGATTTTAACTGCGTCCCATAACCTACAACCACCACTTCATCCAACAACTCTATATCTTCAAATAAAGTCACATTTACTGAAGTTCGTCCACTGGTCGAGATACTTTGCGATTGCATCCCAACGTATCTGAAATCCAGTATAGCATTTTCAGGTACATTCGTAAGTGCATAATTCCCGTCAACATCTGTTACCGTACCTTTAGTCGCATCACCTTGCACAACTATAGTGGCACCAATAACAGGATTTCCATTTGCATCAACAACTTTCCCGGTTACGGTTTTTCCGGTTTGTTGGGTTGCTCTTTCACTTAAGATATCCAAAGCTTTATTTTCAGAATCTTTCTTTGCCAGAATAATATAATTATTCTCGAAATCATAACCGATATCGGTGCCGTCGAAAGCTTCGTTAAGGTATTCAGATACTTTATCTGATTTGTTTTTAAGATTTACTTCACGCGAAGTATCTACCTCGCGATTACTGAACACCACTAGATAATCGGTTTGATTTTCAATTTCATTGATCAGTTGCCTTACGGAAACTTCATTTGTTGCCAATTTCACGATAGCATCCTGTCCCTTGACATTTTCGGCAACCAACTGAAACGATAATATGAATAAAAGAATTAAAGTGATTCTCATTACTCTAAACAATTCCTTAAGGGTATTATTTTTTACAAATTTGTTTGATATTAGAAGTATTATTTTCATACATTTGTATTGTTAAGTGAATACTAAATTGAACTAGGTGTTTACTTTTCTACCGGCGATAAGTGTTGGCGCACTTATCGCCTTTTTTTATTTCACGTTTATTCTCATAGGCAGGTAAGTTTTATAAGTTTAATCCATATTATTTTGTAAGGGTGATAATGTTGCCTTCAATGTCTTTTTGGATATTGAATTTCTGTATTTTCTGTATCATCCTTAATATTTCGTCAATTCCGTCACGCTGACGAAATTTTCCGGTGTATGGAACATTGAATATTTCAGGGTCTTTCACGATTATTTTCACATCGTAATAGAGTTGCAATTTCTCGATAATGTCCAACAACCGTTCATTTTCAAACGTGTAAATCCCCTCTTTCCATCGAAAGTAATCGGGATTATCGATTTCCCCGACAAACATTTTCCCATCTTTCACAGTTACTTGTTCATTAGGCTTTAACGTTACGCTTGCTTGCGGCGTTTGTTTGCCATAAACCATCAGGGAGCCTTCTACCAAATCGGTCTGGATATACCCGGTTTCGGGATAACAACACACATTAAATTGTGTCCCAAGCACTTGCATATCGATATACTGCGTGGAAACGATAAACGGACGTTTTGCATCTTCCTTTACATCGAAAAAGGCTTCGCCGATAATTTCCACCTCACGGCTTTCCTTTGAGAAATTCGACGGGTATTTTAATGTTGACTGCGCATTCAGCCAAACTTGTGTCCCGTCTTGCAGGGTTAGTTGAGCACGTTGTCCGGCAGGTACGTAAAGCGTGTTAAAACTGGTTTCAGTTTTACTTCCTGAAAAATAAAGCGTAGCCCAAACGGTAGAGGCAATAAGAATAACCACCACAGCCGCGTACTTAAATATACTCGAAAGAATTTTCCGTTGGGCTTTACGCTTTATTTGATGAAAGAATGAATGGAAGTTTTGTTCGCCTTCACCTCTGTTGATAGATTGAGTTGAGAGGTGGGTAATCGCAAGTAAATTTCGAAAATGAATATATTCCTGCTTAAGAACATCTTCATTTTCAATTAATTTAAGCAATTCTACACGTTCGTTCGCGGAGAGTTTCTTTTGGAAATATCGTAATAATTTATCGTTCATTCCGATGCCCTTTAATTATAAAACGAGCTTACGATAAAAATCCGCTAAAGGAAATGAAATAAATCAAACAAAAAAGAAGATCAACAACGGAACGTAATCTTTCAATGCTACTTTTAGTTTCTTGTAGGCAATCGCCATCTGGCTCTCCACGGTATTGACAGAAATATTGAGTTCCCTGGCTATCTGTTTCTGTTTTTTGCCTTCTATTTTATTCATCACGAAAATTTGACGGCATTTTTCTGGTAGGTTATCTATGGCGTTTTGGATGACAGTTTCAATATCAGGCTCACAAAGTAATTTATTATCAAGCATTTCCAGCGATTCGAGTTGCAGTTTTAATGTTCGGAAGTATTCCTCCTGCATCTTATTTATAGCACGCTGCTCCGTGGTCTTGTGACGAAGGAAATCGATACACCGGTTTTTCAGTATAACGAAAAGATAGCCGTTCAAGTTAATGTGCGAAATAAACTCCTGTTTCTTTTCCCAAAGTTCGGTAAAAATATCGTGTACAATATTCTCCGCATCCTCTTCCCGAATAACATATTCTTGGGCAAAACGTTTCATGCGCGAATAGTAAGTAATATACGCTTCTTTAAATTGGACTTTATATTCCGATGTGGTTTGCACAAGATACTATTTTAGAACTATTATATGTCAAAAGTAGTAAAAAAAATAGAATTTCAGTCTTTGTTAATGAAATAGTCAACATGTAATGAGCAATCCAACTATCCTCGATTGCCAGGATAACGGGGGTGCCTTCCTTGGTTAACGTTTCTCGGCTACACAATCCCCATCAAGAAGGAACCAACTTTATCCCTGACACATGGCCCCATGGAGCGAAGACATTTGTATGTGAATGTCAAGTGAAAAATATAGATAGGCGTGAAGAAAAACTAAGCTTCCGCGAGCTTCTTAACGATCAGCTCCACGGCCGCGTTTAGGCCATCCGCGTTTTTCCCGCCCGCGGTCGCGAAGAAAGGTTGCCCACCGCCACCGCCTTGTATCTCCTTGGCCGCCTCACGCACCATATTGCTTGCATTGAGCCCCTTGGCTACCAGGTCATCACTCAGCATAACGGTGAGGCTTGGCTTGCCGTTGGCCACTGTTCCGGCCACGAACATCATCTTTTCAGGGAACTCACCCCGAAGCTGGTAAGCGATCTCCTTGACCGTATCGGGAGTTCCAACAGGTAACAGCAACTTGAAGAGGGTTACCCCGTTCACCTCCTTACGCTTATCGATCAACTGATGCTTAAGCTGTTCCACCCGCTCCTTCAAGTACTCTTGAAGTTGCTTCTTCATCTCCTCGTTATCGCCAATCACCTTTTGGATTGCCTGCATCACATCGGGCACGTTATCAAACATCCCTTTTATCTCCCTTAAAAGGTCCTCTTGCAGGTAGAGGTACTCCTCGCACCCCTTGGCCGTTACCGCCTCCACGCGCCGCACGCCCGCGGAGATAGCACGCTCGCTAACGATGCGGAAGGTACCGATGCGACCCGTGGAGGAGGTGTGGGTACCCCCGCACAGCTCGATGGAAGAGCCAAAGCGGACGGTACGTACCTTATCGCCGTATTTCTCACCGAAGAGTGCCACTGCGCCTAGCGCTTTCGCCTCTTCGATCGGCAGCTGCCGCTGCTCCTCAATCGGCAGGTTTGCCCGTATTTTAGCGGTCACCCGTTTCTCCACCTCCCGAATCTCCTCGAGGGTCATCTTTTGGAAGTGCGAGAAGTCAAACCGCAACAGCTCCGGGGAGACAAACGACCCCTTCTGTTCCACGTGGCTGCCTAACACTTCGCGCATCGCCTCGTGCATCAAGTGGGTAGCCGAGTGGTTGCACTCGGTAGCCGTTCGCTTCTCCCTGTCGATCCGTGCGATGAACTCCCCTTCCAGGTTGTCAGGCAACTTGTTGGTGAGGTGCATGGCCAGGTTATTCTCCCGTATGGTATCGAACACCTCGATACGATTCTCTTGGTCTATCAGCCAGCCACTATCACCCACTTGCCCCCCCATCTCCGCGTAGAAGGGCGAACGGGAGAGTACCAACTGGTAATAGCGCTTGTTTTTGCGCTTCACCTCCCGATAGCGCAGGATGGTCGCCCTGCTTTCCGTTTCGTCATACCCCACGAACTCCGGTTCGCCCTGCCGCAGCACGACCCAGTCGCTCGTCTCCATGGCTGCCGCGTTGCGCGCCCGCTCTCGCTGCTTCCGCATCTCAGCGTTGAAGCCCTCGGTATCCACCGTCATACCCTGTTCACGGAGAATCAACTCGGTCAGGTCGAGCGGGAAGCCGAAGGTGTCGTAAAGCTGGAAAGCCACTTCCCCTGCCAGCACGCCACCCTTCTCTTCGGGCAGGTTCCTCTCCAGCAGCCTGATCCCGTTTTCGAGCGTCCGCAAAAACGCCTCCTCCTCCTCTTTGATTACCTTCTCGATAAGCGACTGCTGTGCCGGTAGTTCCGGGTACGCTTCGCCCATCACTTTCACCAGCGTGGGCACCAGTCGGTGGATAAACGACTCATGCATCCCCAGGAAGGTGTAGCCGTACCGCACCGCGCGACGCAAGATGCGCCGGATCACGTAACCCGCTTTCGCATTCGATGGGAGCTGCCCATCGGTAATCGAGAAGGCGATGGTGCGCACGTGGTCGGCCACCACCCGCATGGCCACATCTTTTTTATCCTCTTTGCCGTATGGACAGCCAGTTATCTCTGCTATCTTCTGAATAAGGGGCTGGAACAGGTCGGTATCGTAGTTCGACAGCTTCCCCTGCACCGCCATGCAGAGCCGTTCAAGGCCCATCCCGGTATCGATCACCTTCGCGGGCAGCGGTTCAAGCGAGCCGTCCGCCTTGCGGTTGTATTGCATGAAGACCAGGTTCCACACCTCGATCACGAGCGGGTGGTCTTGGTTCACGAGGGTCGCCCCGTCTACCTTAGCCCGCTCCTCCTCTGGGCGCAAGTCGATATGGATTTCCGAGCATGGGCCGCAGGGACCGGTATCGCCCATCTCCCAAAAGTTATCATGTTTACTCCCATTGATAATACGCTCTTGGGGGAGGTACTTTTTCCAATGCCCGATTGCCTCGTCGTCTCGCTCGAGGTTCTCCTCGGGCGATCCCTCGAAGATGGAGGCGTACAGCCTATCCTTATCGAGCTTGAGCACCCCCGTGAGGTACTCCCACGCCCAATCGATTGCCTCCTCCTTGAAGTAGTCGCCGAAGGACCAGTTCCCCAGCATCTCGAACATGGTGTGGTGGTAGGTATCATGCCCCACCTCCTCCAGGTCGTTATGCTTTCCACTCACCCTCAGGCACTTCTGGGAGTCGGCCACGCGTGGGAAATCGATAGGGGCGTTGCCCAAGATAATATCTTTAAACTGGTTCATCCCGGCGTTGGTGAACATCAAGGTGGGATCATCCTTAATCACCATCGGGGCCGATGGCACGATCCGGTGATCCTTCGATTGAAAAAAGTCTTTGAACGACTGGCGAATCTCTTTGGAAGTCATCATTTCATGTGATATTTATAAAACAGGTTACAAAATTACATGAAAATCTTCGTTTCCCAAAGTTCGGGAACAAAATGGCGAGGGGAAGGGAGTGAAAATGGGCGAGAAAAGGGTGTGACAAGGGTAAATAACAGGGCAAGAGAGATAAGAGATAACAGCATTAAAAAACGAGGGGGAATGCCCAAAAGCCCCCCCTCGCGCATTATTATTAGAATCAGACTGGCTACCAGTATATCGCCTGGTCTTCGTCCGGGATCAGCGTGCTCACGTTCCGTTGCATCAGCATGGTTCCCTTGCATCGGTAGGGAAAGTCCATGCTTTCGCTTGACACCACGTCCTTGTACCTATACTCCATGGTCAACGTGTAGAAGCGCTTGATGATATGCGGGCGGTCGATATCCAGCTCCTCCCGAATCTCGTATGTGGGATCGCCAAGCACTGAAAACTCCAGGGCCGGATTATCGGCGCTTAGCACCAATCGACCCCGTTTCGTGTACAACTGAACGCCTTCAGGAGCGTTTGGCTCTTCCAACTCGATTACCTCGGTGGGATCCAAGAACTTGCATTTCACCTTGAACTCCCCCCTGTTCTCAGCCAACTCTTCGGTGATGCCCGCGTAAAAGAAGATGGTATTCTCGTCCACCACCCTCGTTTCACGCGTATTGGCCGTCATGTACTTCGTCGTATTATCGCCAAAGTAGACATACATACTTCCTGAATTGTAGATCCCTGAATAGTCATTAAACGGCATCACCCAGAGCAACGCTTTTTGGCGCCCCTTGTAGGTGTTTAGCGTATACGACGCATCGGGTAACACGGTAACCGGCAACACCCATTTATCAACGAGGTCTAACCCCGAGAATTTGAAGTTGATTTCAAAGTGAGCCACGTCGGTACCCGCGGGAACCAAGCAGGTTTGCGATGGAAACTCGTAGAAGTTTTCAGGCAACTGCCTGTAATACAAATCCCTCCGCAAGGTGTACTTGTCAAAATTCAGGTTCGAGAGCGTGTCATTGTCCACCCCTATGCGCACCAAACAATCTTTTTCGTTGGTGCGCGATCCGCTGATGATCACCGGAAGCTTATAAGTAACCAGTTCACTATTCGGGCGGTACTTCAAGTAGATGACCGACACGTCGTCCCTGTTGATGGGTGCTTTCAGCGAAACCATCCGCGTGTACAACTCATCTTCCCACTCGTCGTTGCAAGCGGAGAACAGGACTCCCGCGCCAAGCAGGATCAGTAGATATAGATATATTTTCTTCATACCTTTTTTTTAATTTGTGTGAATCAATCAAATGAAGGCCATCCAGGAGCCTGTGTCAACTTAGCGTTCCGTTTCAACTCGTCGTACGAGACGGGCCAAAAGTACTTCTTCATGGACCATGACGTTTGCACGCTGGGCACAACCACCTGTTCGTAGAAATATTCGCGGTACTCCGTGGGTACGGTCGTATTGCAGCCGTAAATCATCTGGCTCTCCTCTTCCGGGGCATCTTTCCAGCGCCTCAGGTCGTAGTACCGCTGGTTCTCACCCAGGAACTCGATTTGGCGTTCGCGCTTGAGCATCTTCCTCAGCTCGTCCGCGGACGCGTACGGGTTGCCCATGCCCGGGATCTCATCGTAGTTAGGCACGCCGGCACGCAACCGCACGGGGAGGATGGCTTTTTTCATCTGATCCACATCCCTTGATATGCTGTACGTCTCACTGCCGTCCCATGAAGCCACTGTGTAGGAGGTAGTCAACTCGTTCAGTGCCTCAGCATAGAGCAACAGGATGTCGGCATAACGTATGGCCGGGTCCACTTTTCGATAGACTGTCCCATCCATATAGCTCTCCTTGGGGTTAACAAACTTCATCATCCCAATACCGGTAGGTATCCAACGGTCGTCCGTGCTCACGATTTTACGCCCGTTATCCTCTCCATAGTAGTAGAAGATCTGGAAGTTACGGTTATTCGGATCCCTCGCGCTCGTGCAGGGCCAGTTGGCTCCACTGAAAGCAACCGAAGCGTAGAAGCGGGGTTCCCGGTTCGCGTATTCCAGCCAGACATCTTTTCTCAAGTGGGGATACTGCCCATCTGCCGTGGTGAAGCCTTTCGGGCTGCTGGCCCGGTCAAACGGGCGCCCATCGCTCATGCTGTAGGCATCGCACTGCTTACCGGTAATCCCGTGGCAGTTCCAGCCTCCCCCCTTGCTAACCGGCATCTGGTGCCTCGACATCGACTCGATACCATACTCGTCGTTCAGCTGGTTGTCACCACGAGAGAAGATGAGTTCCGGGTTCTCGCCAACGTAAAGGTCACCGTTAAACAGCGCACGGTAGGAGTCCAGCGGGTCGATATCCTTCCAGCCCCCCTCGGCCCAACTCTTTTCGGAATAGACAGGGTGATAGGGAGGATCCACGGTCTTGGGATAGGCACCCCAAAGCCCCCCTGTACTCCGTTTCGGGGCGACGTAAATACTATAACTCCCCAACTTAATCACGTCCAGGCAAGCCGCAGCCGCTTTCGCCCATTTCTCCTCGTCATACTCCTGCGCTATCAGGTGGTTTCCTTTATCGTCCACGAAGGAGGCCATCTCCTGGTTCCCGTTCATCAACGGGCTCGCGGCGTAGATGTACGCTTTGGCACGCACGGCCAACGCTGCCCCTCTCGTGGGGCGCGAAGCGGCCCGTGAAACCCGGTTATCCGGCAGGTACTCGGCAGCTAACAACATCTGCTCGGAGATGTACTCCACGCACTCGTCATAGGTACTCCTTGGATAGGCCAACTCGTCGTAAGAGGCTTCATAATCCAGTCCCTCGTCCGGCAGAATGGGTACGGGCCCGTACTTACGGAGCAACAACCAGTAGAGGTAGCCCCGGATAAAGTAGCCTTGCCCTTTTAAGTCCCGGTACATCTCCTCGCTGATCTCGTCTCCCGGGTGCACATGCTGAAGGAATATGGAGGCTTGACGGATGCCGTCGTACGACTGCTTCCAGGGACGGGATACCAGGTCGCCCACGTTACCCCCGTACTGGGGTCCGTAGTACCCGAACTTGTAGTTCGAGAAAGAGACCCCCGCTCCCCCCTCGGTAAAAATCATATCATCGGAATAGTTGGTCAGGGTGAACCGAACGTGTCCAATCTCGAGATTAAACGAAAGCAACTGGTAGTAGGCGTTTGCCAACCACTGCTCCGTGTAGTCCCGGCTGTTGAAGATGCGATCCAACTCCTGCCTGTCGCTAAAGTAGCGATCCACGTTCAGGTAATCGGTACATGACTGGAACGAGGTTCCCAGGCACACCATCGCGCTTATTAAAAGAATGTATATTTTTTTCATACGATTATTTTATTCTTTTTCTTTTAGGTGTATGGAACCTTTGATATTTAAAACAATCATTTTCAAGTGTATTTAATGATTATTTTTATCATGTCGGTTTCATACTATCAATACTTTTTTCTCCCAAAGGAATGTTCTTGAACCTTTAAATATTAATGGTCAATCCAAACGTTACCGTCTTCCCTAAGGGATAGGTCATCCCGGTAGAGCTACCCATCTCGGGATCCCACAATTTAAACTTAGAGAATGTCAACAGGTTCTGCCCGATGAAGTGAAAACGCACGTTGCTCATGAACAGCCGGGTGGCGATAACCTTTGGCAAAGTGTAGCCCACCTCCAACGTTTTCAGCCTCGTGTAGGAACCATCGCGTAGCCAGTAGGTAGAGGCCCGGTAGTTGTTCGCGTTGCCCCCGTAGCTCAGCCGCGGGTACTCGGCGTTCGGATCCTCGTTTACTCCCAAGATCCAGCGATTGGAGTTGGCCATCGATTCCAGGATATTTCCCCATTCGCCATTCACAAACGGGTAAACGGTGAAGCCGTTGATAAAGAAGTGCGACTTGCCCGCTCCCTGGAAGTGCAGGTTAAAGTCAAACCCCTTCCAACTGGCCGACAGCCCGAGCCCGTATATCAGGTTGGGCCGCGTGGTGGCACCCACCGGTACAATATCATCGTAATTGACGATACCATCACCATTCACGTCCTTGTACTTGATGTCACCCGGCATGATATCCCTTTGGTCCGCGAAATCTTGGCGGGGGCTGTTCCGGATATCCTCGTAATCTTTAAAAAGACCCAAGGCGATCAACCCTTTCGCCTGGTTCACCCGGTAACCGGTATTGCGCAGGTAGGGGTAACGGTTAACCATCTCGTCGGCCTCGGTAATCTCGTTTTTGCTGTAGGTGAAGTTACCCCTCAGTTGCAATGCCACTTCGCCTATCCTTTGGTCGAACTTGAAGTTGCCATCGAACCCTTCCGACTTAACGCTTCCCACGTTGGCCGCTGGGTTACTGCTCTGAATACCCACGATGCTGGGCAGGTAATAGCGGGTCATGTAGATCCCCTCCCTGTTTTCGTTGAAGTAGTCGACGGTAAGCCCGAACTTGTCCCCCAAAAGGTAGAGGTCTATCCCAACGTCGTTCTTCTTGGCAACCTCCCAGGTCACGTTGTTCGAGGAGACCCGCGTGTAGGTCAGCCCCGGGTAGGAGAACGGGCTGTTCAAGTCACCCCAGTTGTAGCTGCCCTCTTGGCTTCCAGCGCCGGTGCTCACGGAGTAGTTCCCAAAGGTGGCCAGGTAAGGGAATCGGGTAGGCGAGTTGTCCGTTCCCACCTCCCCGTACGAGTAGCGCAGCTTGAGCATGCTAATCCAATCGACGTTATCCTTGATAAAGTTCTCATCGGCGATGTTCCACGCGGCGGAATAGGAGGGGAAAAAGCCAAACTGGTGTCCGGTAGCGAAGTTCTCCGACCCGTTATACCCGAAGTTGAAATTCAGGAAGTAGCGCCCCTTGAAGCCGTACGACGCGTTACCTGCCAACCCTTGATGCCGCCTGGCGATACCCTGCATGATATCACCACCAATACTTGAGGTGTTGACGTAATTGTCTTGCGTGTACTTCAGCACGCCGGCCACGTTATGGTCACCAAACGTTCTGCCGTATACCAGATCCATCTCGAAGAACTCCTTCCGGTCACCCGACGCGCTAGAGTTCTGGGAGAGCAATCGTTCCGGAACCAACCGGTTAAACACGATTTGCCCTTCGGAGTTGCGCTGACGCTCTGCCCGCCACATCTCGGGGTTCTTACGGCGCTGGATATGGTTGTAGTTATAGGTGTCATACCCGAATCGGCCGATGAATTTCAAACCCTCGGTAATGAAGTCAAGTTTCTGTTCCAGCGTGATGTTCGAATTGATGGTATTCTGCCAAACTTCGATATAACCGGTTTGCGTGGCAGCCGTCCAAGGGTTGTAACTCCTTTCCCACGATGCATTGGGATCCTCACCCTGCATGATGGGCACGTACCCGTTGGAGTACATGACTGGCATCGTGATGGGGTTATAACCGAATATGGAGTACCATATATCATCGGTGTTAACGGCTCCCGAGCGGTTGGTTTTCTCCAGCGCACCACCGATACCCACTTGAATCAGCGTGGTCGCGGTGATGTTCATGTCGATGTTCATCCGATAGTTATATCGTTGGTAGTTCGCGTTGGTATCGTACTCTTTCATGTTCTTGTCCACGTGGTACATACCTCCTTCATCCAGGAAACTACCCGACAGATAGTACCGTGCCTTGGATCCGCCGCCCCTCACGCTCATCGATGCGCGGTAGGTGGGGGCTCCATCTTTCAACAGCAGGTCCATCCAGTCCACGTTCGGGTAGATATCGGGGTCAAGCTGCTCATCGATCATCATCAGCTCCTGATCGGAGTAGATCGCCTTCCTGTTGCGGGTGGTACGGGCCTCGTTAGCCATGGAAGCGTACGTCATCCCGTCCACGAATTTAGGGGTTCTGGTACGGGTGGTCCAGGTGTACTCCGATTTAGCGTTCACCTCCACTTTTCCTTCGCCCCCTCTTTTGGTGTTGATCAAGATTACCCCGTTTGCACCCCTCGACCCGTAAATCGCGGTCGCGGAGGCGTCCTTAAGCACGGAGAACGACTCGATATCCTCGATATTCAGCTCGTCCATGCTCCGTTCAAACCCGTCCACCAGTACCATCGCGCTCGAGCTCCCCCCGAAGGTGGAGATCCCGCGAATCCAGAACTCTGAAGTGTTGGACCCCGGCTGACCGGAGCGCTGCATGGCCATAACCCCGGCGACGTTTCCCGCCAACGCGTTGGTGATGCTCGATACCGGTGTCTTTAATGTCTGCACGTCCACGGTGGTAATGGCTCCCGTGACCGTCACCTTTTTCTGGGGTCCCATCCCGGTGACCGTTATCTCATCAAGCACCGTGGAGGTAGATTCCACCATGACGATCTCAAGCTCCATGTCCTCATCCTTAACCAACTGCTCTTGCGTATCATAGCCAATATAGGAGAATACCAAGTACTGGTAAACGGGTACCTGCAACTTGAATTTCCCATCGATGTCCGAGGCGACCCCCAGACCCGGTCTATCCTTTATGGTGACGGTAGCGCCAATCAACGGAACGCCCTCTTCGTCCATGATAACCCCGGTAACGGTGACCGTTGCCGTTTGAGCGTGAACGCCCATCGCGTAAATGATCAAACAAAAAATGGATAAAATATATTTTTTCATTGCTTTATCTCTTTTAGTCCCCTGTTTATTCTACGGAAATGGTACGTATTCGCTTATTATTACGGTCGGCCACGTAGAAGATTTCCTCCTCCTCGTCATAGCAAATGCCGGTAGGCTCACGGAAACGGGCGGTTTCACGCGCTTCCCCATCAATCCAGCCCCATACTTGTCCATCGATGCCCACGCTACCTCGTCCGGCGAACGTGCTCACCTCCCCATCGGGGGTCACTTTGCGGATGGCGTTATTGTTGTGATCACACAGGTAAAAGTCGTACACGTCCTCCTTACCCTGCGCTACGTACTCCGGGTTTTTCACGAATACCCCCTGGCGTGGGCGATTAAAACGGGCCGCGCTACCAGGTGCATCCGCGTAACCGCTACCACCTCCCAATGCCCCCACGTGAAGCACGGATGAGATCAACTCTTTATTCACTTTATCATAGGCACACCGGTATACCCCATTGAACCCTGTCATGTAAACGTAGAGGTCATCAGGGTGGCGAACCATAAAGACGTGGTCATTGCTGTTCGACTTCACGCTAAAGAGGGATCTCCCATCCCACATGCCTGCACCTTCGTTCCACACCTCCTTGGCTTTAAACACCTGAGAAGTCTGCCACGTGTTGTAAAAGATGGTGCCATCTTTCATCGATACGGCCGAGTAGGAACATTGGCCGTACAGGTAGGGATAGACCTTCCTAAAGTCCTCCCCACGGGTCGCGTAAAAGAGGTTGGGCATCTGGTGCCTGTCGTTCCAGTTCCCGCGCCCGTTATCGTCCACGAAGAAGAGCGTATCTCGCGTAGGGGTGTCAAACAGCATCGATTTCACCTGGTGCACTCCCGCCTGCCCTTTCATAAACACGGTAGAGACCTGTTCCGTTGTCAAGTTAATCTTGCGGAGAGCAGCCAGGTTCTCTTCATCTATACAGTAGATAATTTTATCGCCGGTTTCCGGGTCGATATCGAACTCCAGCCACCAGGGGCTTTGGAATTCCGCTTCAGCGAAAGAGCCATCGATAATGCTCGAAGTGTTGGTCTGCGGGTCTACCTTCCCCACCAACGTGTTCACCTGCAACGCGGATTGAAGGTGGAACACCTCGTCGAACTGATGCTCTTTCACGAGCTTGTCGTCCTTGTCCATAAGCCGGACAACAACGTCTCCCCGGTTTGAACGCCTCGGAACCATCACGCAGATTTTACTGCCCGAAGAACCTATCACGGGAGCCTCGATTCCCCCTATAAGTACCTCGATCTTGGTGAGATCGGTCCCGAAGTTGCTCCCTTCAATAAAGAGCAGGGTACGAACCGGTCCCTCTTTGGGCGTGAAATCGGAAAACGTCACCGGTTTTGAAGAATCGGTAGGATGCACGGGCTTGGGCCCAGGTAACCTCCTTCCTCCACGCAACCAGCAACCAAGAAGCTCACCACGATACATATCGCGATCAGCCTCATTGAGGATTTCTGCTTGTTTTTTAACATTTCTGATTTACATTAGGTTAGTAAAAATAATTGGCCTGTTATCACGTTTTTTACCGTTTTCCCAGGGTTAATGGCACCCCTCTTATTGAAAACGTCGCCGCGATGATAGCCATTTTTTAATTATTTTTGGTTATTATATTGTTAAGAATAATTAATGAGCAAGTCCTATATTGTTAAGAATAATTAATGAGCAAGTCCTATATAATAGCGCCGAAAACAGAAAGCGGGTTGAAATCTTTAACGACTAAGCAGTTGCCTCATGGAGAGGAGTGACGAAAAAATTTGCCCTTCCCACCGAATAGTGTTATTTTTGAACCTGCTTATGGATGATAGACCCCTTATCGAATTAACATGCTGCCCGATATGCGGCAGTAACGCTATAGAGAGAACGCTCGACGTGGTAGACCACTTCTCGAGTGGGGAGCTCTTTCCCCTCATGGATTGCCGCCGGTGCGGTTTTCGTTTCACGAACCCCTTCCCATCTGAAAAGACGATCGGGAGGTATTACGACTCACCGGAATACATTGCCCATTCCGATACCCACCGGGGGCTGGTGAACAAGCTGTACCATGCCGCCCGGCAGGTTATGGTAAAGAGGAAGGTTCGCCTGGTGACGAAGGCCACTCGGGGAGTGGTGGGTGGAATAGGCAAACAGAACGGACCAACCCTGACGGACGATCGGGCTAACGTCACAAACGAATCACTTCGCCTCCTTGATATGGGGTGTGGAACCGGCTACTTCCTCCACGCGGCAAAAAGGCGTGGGTTCGCCGTTTCGGGCATCGAGAAAGAGCAAAAGGCCAGGGAGTACGCCGTCGACAAGTTCGGTCTGGAAGCGTGGGACGAAAAACGCTTCTGGAACATCGAGCCGGCATCGTATCACGTGGTCACCCTATGGCACGTGCTGGAGCACTTGGAAAAACTGAATGAAAGCGTCGTACAGATCAAGGAGATGCTGACAGACGAGGGAGCCGCGGTTATCGCCGTCCCCAACCACCTCGCGTACGACGCTCGCTTCTACAAAGAGCGGTGGGCGGCGTACGATGTCCCCAGGCACCTGTGGCACTTTACCCCCGCTACCCTTGAACGGTTACTGGTACGCCACGGGTTGGTTGTCACGGGCAAGCACGCGTTGCCTTTCGACCCGTTCTACATCTCGTTGTTGAGCGAGAAGTACGTGAAGAGCACCCCGCTGGTGCGTTGGGTCCGGGCCCCGCTTGTCGGCTTGGTAAGCCTTGCCCGCTCGTGGTATGACATCGAACAAGCCAGCTCCATCGTTGTCATCGCGCGAAAATCAAGCAAGTCATAGGGGAGAACCCCTTGACAAAATCATATTCCTTACACGTCACCTTATCATTACCCTTACACGTTATCTACATTATGGGCAAGAGAAAGAAACCGATTCAGTTCAACAAGCAGCGCCTCTTCTACTCGATACAGGAGGTGGCCGACCATTTCGCCGTCAATGTCTCACTACTGCGCTACTGGGAGAAAGAGTTCGACAATATACGACCCAAGAAGACGGCCGGCGGCACCCGCCAATATACCCGCGAAGATATCCTGCAGGTAGAGATGGTCTACCACCTGGTCAAAGAGAAGGGGATGACGCTCGAGGGAGCCCGCCAAACCCTGCAAACGAAAAAGGACGAGGTGACGAGGCGGACCGAGGCGGTGGCGCGCCTTAGGGAGATAAAAAAAGAGTTGCTTCTCCTGCAAGGGGAGTTCGACCAGTTACACGAGCAGCAAAAATACTCCTCCACGAAGACCGAAGAGTAGCGTAATAACACCGACCCGTAGATCATAGCCGTAATGAGACTTATAAAGACAAACAATCGTATGAAACCGACATGTTTAAAATAATCATTAAACATCCTTGAAAACTATTTCGTTAAGCCAAACGAGCAGAGGACAAGTTCACTTGGACTATGCCGTGGCGAGAAATAGTCTAACTTTAGTGAATGATTATTTAAAACATCAAAGGTTCCATACACCGAAATAAAAAAATAAAATAATCGTATGAAAAAAGTGCTTCTCCCCCTGTTCTCTTTACTTTTTTTACCGCTGCTATTTCCGGCCTGCCTCTTCGCGAAAAAAGAGGCCTCGATGAGCCACGTGAGGTCATCGCTCTCCTCCGCGAAAGATCTGTCCATTCATGGTGAATCATCGGTAACGATGGGTGCAGAACGATTCGATCAATACCTATCGGCACTGGAAGGCCAGCGGGTAGCCGTGATGAGCAACCAGACCGGTATGGTGGGTGATATCCACCTGGTGGACGCGCTTGTGGGACGGGGTATCAAAGTGGTGGCAATTTTCTCCCCCGAGCATGGCTTTCGGGGAACCGCCGACGCGGGTGAGCGGGTAAGCAGCTCAGTCGATGAGAAGACCGGCATCCCTATCTGGTCGCTCTACGGGGGCGGGGGCGGCAAGCCTTCGGCAGAGAGGATGACGGAGCTGGACGTGCTGCTATTCGATATGCAAGACGTGGGGCTACGCTTCTACACCTATTACGCCAGCATGGCGCGGCTGATGGACGCCTGTGCCGAGCACGGCAAGAAGATGATCGTGCTGGACCGACCCAACCCCAACGGTTTTTACGTGGATGGCCCCCTCCTCGATATGAAGCATAAGTCGGGTGTTGGTTGGCTCCCCATCCCGGTGGTTCACGGGATGACCCTTGGGGAGTTGGCGCTAATGGTCAACGGCGAGAAGTGGCTGCCCGAGGGACGGGTGTGCAACCTCACCGTGGTACCGTGTGAAAACTACACGCGCCAAACACGTTACGAGCCCCCCATCCCACCCTCTCCCAACCTGCCCAACATCCAGTCGATTTACCTCTACCCCTCCACCTGCCTGTTCGAGGGGACAGTCATGAGCCTGGGACGCGGCACCTCGTTTCCCTTCGAGGCGTACGGCCACCCGGATTACAAGGGGTCGGACTTCACGTTCACCCCCCGCAGCGTGCCAGGCGCCAAGAACCCGCCCCTGTTAAACCAAAAGTGCTTTGGGGTCGACCTAAGGAACGTGCCGCACGAGGAGATTTGGGAAAAGGGGTTTGACCTCTCCTACATCATTGATGCTTACCAAAACCTGGGTATCGGCGAAAAGTTCTTCACCTCGTTCTTCGAGAAGCTGGTCGGCGTGGACTACATACGCGAAGACATTATGGCAGGCAAATCGGCTGATGCTATCAAGGCCAAGTGGGCGGACGACGTGAAGCAGTTCAAACAACAGCGGAGACCTTACTTGCTTTATGAAGAGATATAAAGTCCTAAATAATTTATAACTTTGCGACCTGAACAGGAACAACAACATCACATGGAAATTGCAAGCAAGTACAACCCCGTTGAGGTAGAGAAAAAATGGTATCAATATTGGATGGAACACCGGCTGTTCCATTCAGAGCCCGATGATCGTGAGCCATTCACAATCGTTATTCCGCCGCCCAACGTCACTGGCGTGCTGCATATGGGCCACATGCTCAACAACACCATCCAGGATGTGCTGGTGCGACGAGCCCGCATGCAGGGAAAGAACGCCTGCTGGGTACCCGGAACCGACCACGCCTCCATCGCCACCGAGGCGAAGGTGGTAGAGCGACTGGCATCACGGGGTATCAAGAAAAGCGACCTAACGCGGGAGGAGTTCCTCGAGCATGCGTGGGAGTGGACACGGGAGCACGGAGGGATCATCCTCGAACAGCTAAAGAAACTGGGCGCCTCCTGCGATTGGGAGCGCACCGCGTTCACCATGGACGACCTCCGTTCCGAGAGCGTGTTGAAGGTGTTTTGCGACCTCCACGAGAAGGGACTAATTTACCGGGGCGTGCGGATGGTGAACTGGGATCCACAGGCGCTCACGGCACTGTCCGACGAGGAGGTAATCCACAAAGAGGTAAACGCCAAACTCTACTACTTGAAATACATGGTAGAAGGTGACCCGAACGGGGCTTACGCCCTGGTCGCCACCACCCGCCCGGAGACCATCATGGGGGATACCGCGATGTGTATCCACCCTGACGACCCGAAGAACGCCCACCTGAAGGGGAAGAGGGTGATCATCCCGCTCGTCAACCGGGCCATCCCCGTGATCGAGGATGAGTACGTCGATATCGAATTCGGTACCGGTTGCCTGAAGGTGACGCCGGCGCACGACGTGAACGACTACCTCCTGGGCGAGAAGCACAACCTCCCCTCTATCGATATATTCAACGATGACGGCACCCTCAACGAGCATGGCATCCACTATAAAGGGATGGATCGGTTCGAGACAAGGAAGCAGATCGAGAAAGACCTGGAGGAGGCCGGACTTATCGAGAGGATAGAGCCGTACGTCCACAAGGTGGGATTCTCAGAGCGCACCGATGCTGTTATCGAGCCTAAACTCTCCATGCAGTGGTTCCTGAAGATGGAGCAGCTGGCTAAACCGGCTACCGAGGCGGTAGAAAACGACACCATCCGCTTCCACCCGGAGAAATACAAGAACATGTACCGCCACTGGATGGAGAACATCAAGGACTGGTGCATCAGTCGCCAACTCTGGTGGGGACACCGGATTCCGGCCTACTTCCTGCCCGAGGGGGGGTACGTGGTGGCGATGACCCCCGAGGAGGCTCTCGAGAAAGCACGGGCTAAGGTGGACTACCCGCTCACGATAGACGACCTGAAACAGGACGAAGACGTGCTGGACACCTGGTTCTCCTCGTGGCTCTGGCCCATCTCGGTATTCGATGGTATCAACCGCCCCAACAACGAGGAGATCAACTACTACTACCCCACGAACGACCTGGTGACGGCACCCGAGATCATCTTCTTCTGGGTGGCACGGATGATCATGTCGGGCTACGAGTACCGGGGCGAACCCTGCTTCCGGAACGTTTACTTCACGGGGATCGTGCGCGACAAGCTGGGACGAAAGATGTCGAAATCACTCGGCAACTCGCCCGACCCGATCGAGCTGATGAACCAGTACGGGGCCGATGGCGTGCGGATGGGTATGCTGCTCACCTCCCCCGCGGGGAACGACCTCCCCTTCGACGAGCTGATGTGCGAGCAGGGGCGCAACTTCAACAACAAGATATGGAACGCGTTCCGTCTGATCGAGGGGTGGGAGGTGGATGAAACCATCCCACAACCCGAGACGGCGGCCATCGCGGTGGAGTGGTTCCAAAACAAGCTGTTCGAAACCATTGCGGAGGTGGACGACCTCTTCTCGAAGTACCGCCTCTCGGAAGCGCTCATGGCGTTGTACAAGTTCTTCTGGGACGACTTCTCGGCGTGGTACCTGGAGATCGTGAAACCGGACTACCAACAACCTATCGACACCCGGACGTACGGGGCCACCTTGCGCTTTTTCGACGCGCTGACCCGCTTGCTGCACCCCTTCATGCCGTTTATCACCGAAGAGCTGTGGCAGGCACTTCACCCCCGGGAGGAGGGCGAGAGCATCATGACCGCACCACAACCTGAAGTAGGGGCAACCGACAGCGGGTTGTTGACCGACTTCGAGGTGTTGAAAGAGGTGGTATCGGGCGTGCGTGCCATCCGGACGGAGAAGAATATCCCCAACAGGGAGGAGTTGGAGCTACACGTGACCGGGGGACATAACGACCGGTTCAACAGCGTGATCGCCAAAATGTGCCGCCTCTCTAACATCACGACGGTATCGGAGAAGCAACCCAGCGCGGCCGGCTTCTTCGTGGGGACCACCGAGTACAGCGTGCCACTGGAAGAGAAGATAGACGTCGATGCGGAGCTGGAGAAACTTCACGCTGAACTGGCTTACACCGAGGGTTTCCTGCAATCGGTACTGAAAAAGCTGAGCAACGAGCGGTTCGTGCAGAACGCGAAACCTGAAATCGTGGAAAATGAACGCAAGAAGCAGGCGGACGCGGAGAGCAAGATCGCTCGGTTGAAGGAGGGTATTGCCGCGCTTACTCTCCTGGAAGAATAGTTTTTCAGGATTTGTGTATCATTTATAAATGTTATTTTAAAACATGCAACGTCAAAGCATCATAATTTTCGAACCGGATACGGTTGAACAGGAGAAAGCCCTAAAAGCATTCGGTAAAGCGTTAAAGCTCAAATATGAGGTGAAGACGAAACCCTATAACCCGGAATTTGTGGAGATGATAGAAAAGGGTGACAGGGATCTTGCCAATGGTAAAGGAGTTAAGCTATCAATCGAGGAGTTCAAAGCGCTATGCAAGTAGAATTAACTCCCAAAGCACGACAAGATATCGATTACTGGCGAAGTACCAATAATGCAGCCATTCTTAAAAGGATTGAGTTGTTGTTCGATGCTATTCTTCAAAATCCATATAAAGGTATTGGAAAACCTGAAGCCCTAAAATATCAACTTTCGGGCAAATGGTCAAGACGAATTACCAATGAACACCGTTTTGTATATGCTATTGAAGGGGACACGCTAAGGATTTATTCCCTTAAAGGACACTACTGGTAAAGTACAACAAATGAAAGCGATGAACCGGCTGGTCTCGTATATCTCGGAATGCATCGATGAACCGATCGTGACTTTCAAGCCGGTTTCGGGGGGCAGCATCTCATCGGCTTACCGCCTGGAGACCGGGGTAAAGGCCTATTTTTTGAAGGTGAACCGGAAGCCGACTGCGCTACCTATGTTCCAAGCGGAGAAGGAGGGGTTGAGAGCAATAGAAGAGAGCGGCACCATCGCCGTGCCGCACGTGCATCTGGTCGGCTCGCTCGGCAGCCAGGCCTTCTTGTTGATGGACCACGTGGAGAGCAAGCGTCCCGACGAATCGGACTACCGACGGCTGGGTATGCAGCTGGCCCGACTGCACCAAACCGCGAGCGAGCGGTTCGGTTTCACGGGCGATAACTTTATCGGCAGCCTGCCGCAAAGCAACCGAAACCATACCGATTGGTCAGAATTCTACTGGCGGGAGCGGATCCTGCCTCAGCTGGAGATGGCACGACGAAAAGGGCTACTCTCCGAAAAAGCGATTCCCACCGAAGCGAAGGCGGTCAACATCTTCACCCAAGTTTTCGGCGAAGTGAAACCGGTGCTGCTGCATGGTGACCTGTGGGGTGGCAACTACCTGATCGCGAACGATGGCACGCCCTACCTCATCGACCCGGCCACCTACTACGGCCACTCGATGGTAGATATCGCGATGAGTCACCTTTTCGGCGGCTTCTCTCCATCGTTTTACGATGCGTATCACGAAATCATTCCCAAACCGGATAACTATGTACAGCAAATTGAGCTGTATCAGCTATACTACCTGCTTGTGCATTTAAATCTGTTCGGAAGCGGATACTATGCATCAGTCGCCTCTATCTTGAAACGACTATTTTCTTAAAATACACCCTTATGGCAGTACCATCAACATTACTTTCGGGCTTGATCCCCGTAACATGCCTTTCCATTTTGCCCTCTTCGGCGCAAATCGTCCAAAACGAGCCTCCGAAAGAGCGCCCCAATATACTTTGGATCTCAACCGAAGATCTTAGCCCTCGCCTGGGTTGTTACGGTGATCCAATAGCGCGAACCCCCAGTATCGACCGATTGGCTTCAGAGGGAACACGTTACACCAACGTGTTTACAACTGCCGCGATTAGCTCCCCGTGCCGTGCCGGGATCATTACCGGTATGTACCAAACCTCTATCGGATGCATGCATATGCGTACCACCACGTATCGCCGTTCGGCTGAAAACCCAATGCCCTATCTCGGGGTTCCCCCACACTACGTGAAAGCCTTTACGGAGTATTTACGGGCAGCGGGATACTACTGCACGAACAATAGCAAAACCGACTACCAGTTCGCGAGGGACCCGGTTCCGGAAAGCATTTGGGATGAGTGCGGCAATACCGCGCATTACAAGAACAGGCCGGACAAAGATCAGCCTTTCTTCGCCGTTTTCAATTACGTGGGAACGCATGAGAGTCGTAATTGGGATATAGACAACGTGAAGACAGATCCCTCAACCGTGGAGATCCCGCCCTATTATCCCGATACGGAGATCGTGCGAAGGAACCTCGCGAAGGTGTATGACAATGCCGCCCGGTTAGACTCGGTGGTGGCGGTTTTGTTGGATGAGCTGGAAAAGGAGGGTGTTGCCGAAAACACGGTGGTGTTTTTCTGGAGCGATCATGGTGATGGGCTCCCCCGGGCAAAACGTTGGTTGTACGATTCGGGCCTTCATGTACCCCTGATTGTCCGTTGGCCCAAACAGTTACAACCCGAAACGGTCAACGATGATATGATCAGCTCTATTGACTTTGGGCCAACGGTGCTCTCCCTGGCAGGGGTGAGGGTTCCGGTTCATATGCAAGGTCAACCCTTCCTGGGATCACAGGCAAGCACGCCCCGTCAATACGTTTTTGCCGCAAGGGATAGGGTCGATGAGTCATACGATATGGTTCGATCGGTTCGCAACAAGGATTTCCTGTATATTCGTAATTTTTACCCCAACGAACCCTATACTATTTGGGTACCCTATGCCAACCGCATGCCCATCATGCAGGAGGTCATGCGTCTTGACGCGGAAAACAGGTTGAACGCCCATCAAAAAAAGTGGATGTCATACCAGCGCCCCCCCGAAGAACTGTATGATGTAAAGGCGGATCCTTTCCAGCTGAACAACTTGACCGAAAACCCGGAGTATGCAGAAATTTTGGAAGAGATGCGTGCCCAACATGAAAAATGGACGATTGAAACCGGGGACTTGGGACACATGAATGAATCGGAATTGATTGAACGGATGTGGCCGGGTGGCATACAACCGGTAACGGATAAACCCTATTTCATCATCAATGCCGAAGAGGAGAGAGGGGCGAAAAACTACCAGGAAGGAGGAAGTTTCTCTTTCCCCATGACGGTAGCCTTTTACTGTCCGACCCATGGGGCATCCATCGTCTATTCCACTGATGATGGGGCCAATCCTCAATGGAAGCTGTATAGCGGGCCGCTACACCTGCCGAAAGGCACGCATACGATTCGTATAAAGGCCGTAAGGTACGGTTACAAGGGTAGCGACGAGGTGGTAGGGGTATTCGACATCAAGTAAACAGAACCTACATCCGCTCCGGCACATCGATACCGAACAGCTTCATCCCCCTCTTGATGATACGTGCCACGTTCCGGCAAAGCAGCAGTCGGAAATCGCGGAGAGCGACGTTCTCCTCCCGCAAGATGGGGTACTCGTGGTAATACTGGTTAAACTCCTTAGCCAGGTCGTACACGTAATTGCCGATAAGGGATACGTTGTACTCACTACCGGCCTGACTCACGACGGCACCGAACTCCGAGAGCAGTTGCACCAGTCCCTCCTCCTTCACGGATATGGGCACGGTGGGATCCAATTTCTCTGGCACAGCAATACCCTGCTCTTCCGCCTTGCGAAGGATTGACCGTACCCGGGCGTGGGTATACTGGATGAAAGGCCCCGTGTTCCCGTTAAAGTCGATAGACTCCTGGGGGTTGAAGGTCATGTTCTTCTTCGGATCCACCTTCAGGATAAAGTACTTGAGCGCGCCCAGCCCAACCATCCGGGCGATCGTCTCCACCTCCTCGGGAGTGGCATCGTCCAGTTTGCCCAGCTCTGCCGAGGTCTCCCGGGCCGTCTCGATCATCTCCGCCATCAGGTCGTCCGCGTCCACCACGGTACCTTCGCGCGACTTCATCTTCCCGTCGGGGAGCTCCACCATCCCGTAGGAGAAGTGCACCAACCCCTTGCCGAACTCGAAGCCGAGCTTATCCAGCAGGATGGAGAGCACCTGGAAGTGGTAGTTCTGCTCGTTCCCCACCACGTAGATCATCGTGTCAATCGGGTAGTCGTCGAACCGCAACTTGGCGGTACCGATATCCTGTGTCATGTAGACCGAGGTGCCATCGGACCGCAGCAGCAACTTGTGGTCCAGGCCATCTGACGAGAGGTCGGCCCATACCGAACCGTCCTCCTTCTGGTAAAAGAGCCCCTCCCGTAGTCCCCGCTGCACCTCCTCCTTGCCGGGGAGGTAGGTGTCCGACTCGTGGTAAATCTTGTCGAACGAAACGCCTAACTGCCGGTAGGTCTCATCGAACCCCTCGTAGACCCAGCCGTTCATCTTCTCCCACAGAGCGACCGTCTCCCGGTCTCCCCCCTCCCAATCGCGAAGCATCTCGCGGGTCTGCTCCATCAGGGGCGACGCGGCTTCAGCCTCCTCTTCCGAAAGCCCTTTACCACGCAGGGCCGACTGCTCCTCCTTGTATTTCTGGTCGAACAGCACGTAGTAATCGCCCACCAGGTGGTCACCCTTCTTGCCGGACGATGCCGGCGTCTCACCGTTTCCCCAAAGCTTCCATGCGAGCATCGACTTACAGATATGGATGCCGCGGTCGTTCACCAGGTTGGTCTTCACCACCCGCTTGCCGTTGGCCTTCAGCACCTCGCTGAGGGCATGCCCCAGCAGGTTGTTCCGCACGTGCCCCAGATGCAGCGGCTTATTGGTGTTGGGAGAGGAGTACTCAACCATGAAGAGCGGTGCGTCATCAGCCACCGGAATGAAGCCGTAATCGGGCTTCCGGTTGATATCCTCGAGCAGTCGCACCCAAACCGCCGGTGCGATCGTGAGGTTCAGAAATCCTTTTATCACGTTGAACTGGGTCACCACCTCGCTGTGCTCCACCAGGTAGGCACCAATATCTTGTCCCGTCTCTTCCGGCTTCTTCTTTGAAACGCGCAACAGGGGAAAGGTGACGAGGGTATAATGCCCCGTGAACTCTCTTTTCGTTTTTTGTAGGGAGATGCTAGACGCCTTCACGTCGGCGCCGTAAAGTTCTTTGATGGCTCTCAGGATTACCTCCTGAAGGGTCTGTTCGATATTCATAACTCAAGTCGAATGGAGCTTTATTGGCTCCCTTTACGTGTCTGCCTTAAATTAAAGGCGAATGGCAAGGGGCGACAACTCCGGATTGAAAGTGCAAAGGTACAAAAAAAGTAGGCTCAATCCGTACTATTCTTGCGACGCGATAAACGGCACGTAGTTTTCCTGGATAGAAATATAACAAATTCGGGATATAACCGCAAAAAACCATAATATTTGGAGGATATAACCACATATTATTATGTTTTTGCGGATGAAATGTAAATAACGCGTGTGAAACTTGAACTTGTTTACCTTGAATTCCAAGATTAATGAATATCCTGTTAAACGCTCGTGGGAAACAGTAGGGGGAGAATTAATCCAGTTTCGAGATTTGTTCCACGATATCTTGAATAACGAGCCCCGATAGGGTAAACCCGAACGTGGCGGTTACCTGCACCATGCTACCGTTGACCCGCGTTTTATTGGTGCTGACGTTTTCGGCGGGCAACTCCAGCGCCCCTGCCTCTGCCTCGGCCTCTGCTCCCAGCCAAGTTTTTGCTCCCGCTCCCAATCCTACTCCAACTTCTATCCTCTCCCCCCTATTTGGCAGCCTCTCCTCGCTATAGACACAGAGGATAGGTTTCAGCGGCTTCTCCCCGCTTTTGCGCATCCGTGTCCGCAGCGCTTGTGCCAGCTTGCACCCTTTGACCTCCCAGAACTCGGCTACCCGAATGTTCAGGGGATTCATCTTCAAGGCCGCACCCATGGAGGAGAAGATAATCGCCCCCGTCTTGGAGGCGGTCACCAACAGGTGCTGCTTGTGCACGAGGGAGTCGATCGCATCCACGATATAATCATACCTTTCGAGGTAAAACGATTCGGACGTCTCACCGCTATACAGCTCAGGAATGGCGACGATGGTGGCCAGCGGGTTGATCTCTTCCAGTCGCCGCTTCAGCACCTCCACCTTCAACTGACCGACGGTCTGGGTCGTGGCCGGCAATTGCCGGTTGATGTTAGAAACGGCCACCCGGTCGGGATCGACCATCGTCAGGTGCATCACCCCGGAGCGGATTAGTCCTTCGGCGCACCAGCTACCCACGCCCCCAACGCCAAAAAGTATCACCTTTTTCGCAGCCAGCCGTTGCATCGCCTCACGCCCCATCAGCAATTCGGAGCGTGAAAACAGCTCGTCGTACTCCATCGTATAATTTGTTTCGTTATTCAGTTTTCTTCATGCTTTCAAGCTAAACAGAATCTCGTTTTAAGACCCATCAACTGCTTGTTCGCTAAAAGAAAAGAACTCACGACTAAAGTCGCTCAAACAGCTTTTCTTTTTTAACGCGAACTTCGCAGGATGTGTCCCCATAAAACGAGCTAAGGTCTTCGCTTGAAAGCAAGTAACAACCTTATTGCAAACCACGAAAGTGTAATTCCGAATACGTGACAACTAAGCTCTTTCGCTCAGTTCCAGCCAACGCATCATCTTCTCATCAATCTGCTCCAGCAGCAGCGATAATCGTTCCGACTGGCTGATAAGCTCTTCCGCGGGAAGGTCGCCCGATGAGAGTAGCTCGCTAATCGACTCCTTCTCTTTTTCCAGTCGCTCTATCTCACCCTCCAGCGACTCGTACTCTTGTCGCTCCTTGTAGCTAAGCCGCTTTTTCTCCTCTTTTTTGCTTCCATGAGGCGTGTGGTCGGATATTTCGAAATTGGTTTCTCCACTACTACCAACGCCAAGTTTGCCCGCCTTACCGTTGTTTATCCCTACCCTACCCTTTCCCGGGTTGATTGCTTCGGCTTTCGCGGCTTCAATTTTGGCTGCCTCGGTCTTCGCTTCGGCCGCCTCCCTCCTATCCTCCTCCGCTTTCCACTCCCGGTACAGGGAGTAGTTGCCCGGGAAGTCCTGAATCTTCGCGTCACCATGAAACACCAGCAAGTGATCCACCACCTTATCCATGAAATAGCGGTCGTGCGACACCACGATCAGGCACCCCTTGAAACCCGCAAGGTACTCCTCCAGCACGTTCAAGGTGAGGATATCCAAGTCGTTTGTCGGCTCGTCCAACACCAGGAAGTTAGGGTTCTTGAGCAGCACCGTGCAAAGGTAAAGCCGCCGTTTCTCGCCGCCGCTCAGCTTGTAGACGTAATCGTGTTGCTTCTCGGGCGGGAAGAGAAAATGTTGCAAGAACTGCGAAGCGGTTAGTCGGTACCCCTCCCCCAGGTCGATCACCTCGGCGATTTTCTGCACCGCCTCCAGCACCTTTAGCTGTTCGTCGAACTCCATCCCCTCCTGGCTGTAATAACCGAAGCGTACGGTTTCACCGATCTCAAAGTATCCACTGTCCGGCTTCACCTCTCCCAGCAACATCCTCACGAAGGTCGATTTTCCGGTACCGTTTTTCCCCACGATGCCCATCTTCTCGTAGCGGGTAAAGGTGTAGTTGAACGACTCGGTAATCCGGATGTCCCCGAATCGTTTGCTCACGTTCTTGGCCTCGAATATCTTCTTCCCGATATAGGCACCCTTCGCGGCGAAACGGACACTCTGCTCGCCCGACTCTCCCCGTGCCTTCTCTGCAAGGTCGTAAAAAGCATCAATCCTGTACTTCGCCTTGGTACCCCGTGCCTGGGGTTGCCGACGCATCCACTCCAGCTCCTTCCGTAGCAGGTTCCTCGCCCGTTCCACCTCCGCCTGTTGCGCCATCACCCGCTCCTCCCTCTTCTCAAGATAGTAGGAGTAGTTCCCCTTGTACGCGTAAATCTGCTGGTCGTCTATCTCCAGGAGACGTGTACAGACCCGATCCAAGAAGTAACGGTCGTGCGTCACCATCAGCAGGGTGACGGAGCTGCGGGTCAGCCGCTCCTCCAGCCACTCCACCATCTCCAGGTCCAGGTGGTTGGTCGGCTCGTCCATGATCAGCAAATCCGGTTCGCTGATCAACACATTGGCCAAGGCGACCCGTTTCACCTGCCCCCCGGAGAGCTCGCCCATCTTCTGCTTGAAGTCGGTAATGTTCAGCCATGTCAACACCTGCTTCACCTGCAACTCGCGCTCCCACGCGTTGTGAAAGTCCATCTGGGTCAGCACCTCCTCGAGGTTCGACGTGTCGCCCGAGGCAATCACCTCCTCGTAGCGGGCAATCAGCCGCACCACCTCGTTATCCGAGCTAAAGCAGGCCTCCATCACCGTGAGATCGGGGTCGAATGTAGGCGACTGTTCCAGGTAAGCCACCCGGGTATCGTTGCGAAAGACCACCCTTCCATCGTCGTACGGCTCTTTACCCGCCAGGATATTCAGCAGGGTAGTTTTGCCCGCCCCGTTCCGGGCGATCAGTCCCACCTTCTCCCCCTCGGCGATGCCGAACGAGCTCTCCCGGAAGAGTAGCAGGTCGCCAAAGCTCTTCGTCAGCTTATCAATTTGCAATATTGGGGTAGCCATAGCGGTTGGTTTAACCTGTTTGGAAGCTCAAAAGTACAAAAAACTATCGATACGGGCTTAAAAGTCAATTTTTTGCTAAAAATACAGCAAACCTAATCAATAATTGATTAGGTTTGCATAAAAATTAGCATGATATGCTAGCAGATAATCTATCCTAATGAGTAAAAAAGATACTGTTCCAAAAAGTGTCTGAAACATCTGCCCACCAATTTATTTCTTAATTGAGAAATCAAAGTCAAACTTCCAACCCAGGGAATTTATCTTGTCGTTCAATTTTTTCAACTCTACTATCAGTTTATCAAACGATGGCGCATTTTCCTCATAGATCATCTGCTCGAGCATCGTCTCATAATCTGCTTTCCAGTCTGCCAGCACCCTCTCCGGCGGAAGCATGCTGATGGTTTGAGGCTGATGCAGGTTATAATCGATGTGTCCAATCCGGTTAAATTTGTACCGATGCTCCACGATTGTCTGATACAACTCGGGATTAGTAAACGCTTTTTCAGCGTAAGGAGATTGTGAAAGCTTGAAAATATCGTATAGATGACGGCTCAGTCGGTTCACTCTCATCCTTTCGGCAGGACGCTGAAACTCCTCGTGAAGCAGGAATATCTTTTCTAATAACGTGCGTTCCGGGTTTACCGTGGGTACTTGAAACGCCTCTTCTACAAAATCGCTGCTTGGATAAGCTTCATCCACAAGCGATGAAATGGTTTTAAATGTAAACGGCTCTTTCAACGATCGGCTACCGATTTCCAGCTGTACCTTCGGTGCCAAATAGCCGGGTGATGCAATGACATTCGGATAGAAAATATTGATCGTACGGTCTTTATCACTTTCAACTTCTTCAACCAGCTCTACCCTGGCGTTATGCAATCCTTTTTCTTGAAATTTTACTTTCAAATCGGGATAAAAAACCTCATCCACGTACTTTCCCGATACTTTTCTCAATCTTTGCCTTTCTTTCTTGGTGAGTTCTCCAGCATAGCCAAAGTACTCCCGATCCACGGCCAGATCAATATCTTCCGAGAACCGTTCTATCAAGTTAAAGGCTTTACTCAACGACGTGCCACCCTTGAAAATAAGATGTTTACCGATTTCCATATCAAAGATGATGGATAAGGTTCGCGTAACCCACCAGTCTTTTTCCACGGCGAAGGGAGACATGCCGATTTTCTCTGCTATCTGAACATAAGCCTTCCTTTTTGTTTCATCCGATTCTGCAATCCACTTGTTCATTTGTTTCTTCTTTAAGTGCTTGGCGCATGATTTTTCTTATCCATTCCGGAGCGAGGCGTATGTCATGCTCCAATCTGTACTGATCTTCCCTCTCTAATTGTTTTAGAATAATTTGTACCTCTTCTTCGGTAACATTGTCCTTCCCAATTTCTTTCAATGCCTGAATGACCAAACCGCTTATTTCTCCGATGGCTGAAAGATTTCTGGGAGATGTTCTTTTGAAAACAATTTTTCTTTTCCCATGGTCGATTTTACGTGCCGAACCATCGGTGAGATACACCACATTCATAGGCACTTGCGTTGACAAGCCAAGTGCATTGAGTGCCAAAACTCCGGTGGGCATTACGCGTGCTTTGTCTCGTTTGCGGATTGCTTCGGCGATTGCCTCTGTGCTTGGGGTTATTTCTCCTAAAACAGGATGTTTTTCAAGGCGTGCATAAATTCCACGGGCAACTCTCGATATTTTACCTCTGTCTACTAATCTCTGCAAGGCTTTCGATACAGATTTTGCAGTGCCAAAACTCAAAAAATCTTCCGTGAAAAATAGCGAACCCCTCTTCGCTTTTCCAATTTTTGCAAATATCTTATCATCAATGCTTTTCATTTCCTTTTGTGATATATTTTGTCGCAAATATAGCAAATATTTGCGACAAAACAAGCAAAACTAAATGATATGATATTCTTTTCTTTTAAGTGAAGAAAATCGCTATCTTTCAACCTTTAATAAATGTCCGATTTGTAACAAATCTAGGTGTAATAGTCAAAACCGCTTTTCCTAGTTCCTGGCTTTAGGAAGAAGAATTTTCTTGCTGACGATATGTTTTTTCGAAACGTTTTTTTAAAAAGCTTTCGCAGTGGCTCAAATCACCCATAAAGATTTTTCTTGAATGCTCATCAACGATGATAATGGTTGGATAGACTGTTATCCCCAATTTTTCTGCATCTTTTCCTTTGATAGCGATAGACGGCAAGTCAATATGCCAAGTAAATTTATGAGAAAAGTTATTCCCATCTCTCTGATGTACGTTATTTTATCCCGCATAATCCATTACATTTTGAAAGTAATAACCAACCACAATAATTTCCTTCTTTATAATCATGATTTAAACAATCGGGTTCAGGATGGGAACAAAAATCGTGTTTTTGATTGCAGTTGCAAGCCCTATTTTAATTGCAATTGTTTGGATTCTCTTCTTTTTTCATATTCCTGCTTGGCGTTCTGATATGAATCTAAAATAAGTTGTTTTGAAAAAGAGGTTGTGTCTATAAAATTGTTTAGGTCTTTTATTTCTTCTTTTAGCATTTTGTAATATTCCCCACTCATGCCCTGTTTTTCCCACTCACGCTTGCTAATTTTTAATTGAAATCGTTCGTTTTCTAAAACGCAATAATTATAGATCATTGCTTCGAGTTGCTGCAGTAACAGATTCTCTTCCTTTGATCGCAAACTATCGGGAGTCATTAACAGTATTCTAATGTTACCTTGAACCTCGGTATCGGGGAATGCCGATAACCCATTGTCGGTGTTGGTCTGATTATTACATGAAAATAATCCGAGTGATATGATAACTCCTAATAGGGTTAAAATTTGGTGCTGTCCAAAAAAGTGTGTAAAGCGCATTTTTTCTATCTTTTATAATATGACAATCACGAGTAACTGGGGATAAATTAAAAAATCAGGTATATTAATATCCCTATGGAAAAGCCTATTATCGCGGGAAGATGTTTATATTGCTTTTCACGAGATTTCAGTAATAAAACGAATAAGACAATTAAACCTGTAACAACAAGCGCGATAAGTGCCAAATTAAATGTTTTCTCCAGGGGGTTGACCAGATAAATGCAAAAGAATAACAAAAACGAAATTATTTTTATGATTACCTGAACAGTTGTTTTTCTTGACACCTTTTTATCTTTTATACCTTCCATTTTTTTACGTTATATAGATTAATCAATAAATACATGTTCAATATTGGATACGTAGGTAGCTGCAGCTCTTTAGAGAAAATTGATACCCTTCCCGTTCTCGATGAAAATGGGAAAGTTACGGAAAAGGTTCTCCAGGTGTCCTCGCACGTGGTTACTCCACCGTACTCGAACAAGTTGGTCGCTTTTTCTTCCCGGGGTTCATTTCCCATCGCGGTCGAAAAAAGGACACCCCCGATCAGGAGAGCAAACATCAAAGAGAGGCTTCGTAAAGATTTCATCCGTTTCATAGAATTATGATGTGGCTAACTTTAATATGTTCTTTTGTTGTCATACTTTAATTGATTTATGGTTGTCGAAAAAATATTTATCGCCCAATTAATTGAGCATCCATTTTGTCCAAATTAAATCATAAACATATAACGATAACACGGTAACTATAGCCATACAAAAGATGCAAAAAACAATTTTGCAGTCTGTTTTTTTAATCATCGCGTAATAATAGCCGGCTACAACGGCTAGCAAGTGAACGATGTATTCTATAAGCGTTCCCAATGTCTCGTGGAAATGAATCACGTGAAAAGGAAGATTGATTAGCGAAATACCAAGTAGCCCCATTAACAACACCCACGGTGCGGAAACTTTCACGTCACGTCTTTTTATCAAAACTACCGTTAAAATAGAAAACAGCAGGAAACCGAGTAACGAGGATACCTTTACACCCACGTTTCCAAAGGCCCTTATAGGAGTCAATAGAAGGGTAAGCGCAACGTACGCCAAAAACACTAACAACTTGTCCATCACAACCTCTTTCTCTTTTCTTTGTAAAGGGGAGTTTCTTTACTCAACGCTAAAAAAGCATCAAAACGCTCAATCGCGAAGGTAGTGGTTTTACTGCCCAACCGCAACGACTTATTTCCCATGGCAAATTTTTAACATTTTAGTGATAACACAACGCTTTTATTACCAGTGATATATGTTTTTCAAAGGCAAGTTTTGGCAGAAAATTGACTACCTTGCAGCCGCTACCTCCTCCTTCTCGAACGCCTCCTTGAGGATCGAGTTGAAGTTTTTACCTATTTTGCGGTTAAGGGATGAGCGGATTTTATAGATGGCGTTCTTGCTTTGCCCTAACAAGAGGCCGATATCTGTCACGTCCAACCCGGCGAACGTTAACAGGCAGACTTCGCGCTCTTTCCCCGTGAGATCCGGGTACCGGCTGTCTAAAAAGGCCTCTGCACCCGGGTAGCATTCCTCGACCGTGGAGAGGAACTCGTTCAACGGTTCCGTTTGCCCCGGCTTGAAGACGATCTTTTGGAACTTGTCGAGGATGGCCTGCTCTTTCACGCGTAGCTTTTGTGGTAGGCGATGACTTAACAGCATGGTTTCCTTCATCACGTTAAGCTTCCACAGCCGCCCTTCCCGAACGCTCTCCCGGGTCTGCTGGTGATCTTCGGTGGCTTGCAGCAGATCACTCGTGGTGGCTCGTAAGGTGTTGATGCTTTCCAGCATCTTCAGCTTGGCGTTTTTCGCTTTTAACATCCACGCCAGCACGGTAATCAAGACAACACTACTTACTATCACGATAATCAGCAACTTCAGGATTAACCGCTGATGGCGCATGAAACGAGCGTTGTACATCCCTTTTAGCATCCGTAAATCATGTTCTGGTCCCAGCGTGTGGAGTGGTTGTACCAATGGATGTGGATGTGCTTGTGCTTCCACTCCATTACTCTCGCTCAGCTCTTCCAAATCCGTGGGGTAAGGAAGCCCGGATTTCTTGAAGTAGTCATCGGCCCGCTCGTACTGCTGGAGCTCGTAGCAGGTATACCCACTATACAAGTAGGCCAACGAGGTTAAATGAGGATTCCTGTCGTGGCGGACGAAATAGCGGGCAGCGTCGAAGATAAGCGTGTCTAACGTGAGCCCCAATCTATTTTCATGACGGGCTCGCGCACGCAGCACGATATAGTGCATGCTCTGTTCACGACTCCGTTTTTCTTTTGAATAATAAAGGGAGTGAATCAAGAGCAGGGCACTGTCGGGATCTGTTACCATAAGCTGTTCGGCTTTTTCTAATAATCGAGCGGCCTCTGGCGACGGTCTATCGCACCTTGTTAGGCACAAGACGACGAGCAACGCGATCGCGGTGTAACAAAACAGGCGTTTGAACATATGTACTTCGTTAACAAGCGCATTAAAGGGAATGCTGCTCATATTGATTTTTCACCGTAGGGATAATCGATATCCTTCCTAACCCAAGAATTTCGTAAACAGGGCTGTGTAGATACAAGCGATGAGCGATAAGCCTACCATCACGGTGAGCACGGTTTTGTTAGCCTTTAATTCATGGAGCAAAGCCGTTGTGAACACCAACACGAGGGCAAGGTTCCAGGCGTTTATCGTACACCTTAAATTAATCACACCTCCCGTGCCTATTAGCATGTAAGCGTGCCACACGGCTAAAGCCGCGCACAACAAAATCCAAGTGTACTTTCTTACTTTATCCATGTCAATTCGTTTTATTGAAATATGATGCCCCCTTACCTTTCAGGTAGACAGGAGCGCCCTTGGAAGTCTCGCGTCCAAGAAATCATCATGCCAGGACTGTTGTTTATTAATTCCACACCTGTTAATATTTTCATCAATTAACCAAGGCTGTTCCCTGTTGTTAGTTTATCTTGAAACCCGTTAATGCAAGGGTGTACGAGTACCTGAAAAAGTCTTCCGAGCCGCGATAAGTTAAAAATCATCGAGCGACGTCAAGCAGGTTGCCTCGTCCATCCGGTTATCGAGGCTTTCCGTGATTATTTTCCGGAAGAGGTTACAAAGTAGGAGGGCCTGCCCCTGGGGAACGTGAATCGACAAAGTCCACAGTTCGTCGCCCACAACGCAACGAAATGTAACGTTGTCGCCGTCAGAAATCATTGGGGGTATGCCTTCCCCTCTGAAGTTGACGATCAGCTTTATCGTCTTATCGTGTATTTTCTCGGCCAGTTCCTTGCTAATGGTCATCTTCAAGGGTTCAGGCCGATATGGTTGGTATAGCTCATCGCTAAGCTTGCTGATGGCCGTTTGTTTGTTGTGCTCCTTTATTCGCTCTTCTGCTTCGTACGATAACATGTTGGATAGCCAGAAGGGCACGAATATCGTGGTTGTCTTCTCCTTCAGCACGTGTTTTAGCCTGCCATACACCTCCATCATGTTTTGTAAGCGCATCACTTCCAATTCATAAGCATCGTGTTCCGGGTCCTTGATGACGCGTAAGGCGACGGCCTCATTGATTCCTTCGGGGAATGCCTCGTACACGAACTCCACATGGGAGTTGGTGGACCCAAAAAACAGCTTATCAATCACCGATTTACGCTGCAGGTTATAAATGGGACCCTCCCCTCCCATCATATCCACGTTATACTCCACCGTTTTTAAATACCTCCCTCCATTCGAGTGGGGTACGGGTTGGGCTATCAGCAGGTTGCCAACCAGCATGAATAGGGCAAGAAGCAAAGTTTTCATTACATGTAATATCAATATATTAAGATTGTTTATTCTACAGATAAGCTTTAAGTGTCGCCTATTTACCTGTTAGTTATTGTTGTGGTCTGATGATGAATCGGAAATCTAAGCTGTTGTATCTCCATCTCCCACCGATATGGGTTTCAATTGTAATTTATCAGCCTACAAGGTGCTGAATGAATACGAATAAAACCATTGGCAATACAAATAACAGCAATAAAGCTCCCGGACGTTTTTGAAAATACCGATACTTCAATAGTCCAAAGTCAGAGATTACAGAATAGGTTCCTAGAGACACTAAATATAACCCCAAGAAGAAAATAGAATATTTATCTCCGACACGGCCCTCGAGCGATAACAATAACCCCAAGTAGCCAACTAATAGGACTGTAATAGATAAAATCTTATTCAAAACTTTTCGTTCTTTTGTTACCATACTTCAATTTCTTTACGGTTATAGGAAACTCAATTGCAAAGGTAATGGTTTTACCGCCCAACTGCAACAGCCTATTTTTAAAGGCAGGTTTTTAACATTTTAGCGATAACACAATGCATTTATTGCCAAAGATATATGCATTTCAAAGGCAAACTTTGGTAGAAAATCGGCTACCTTGTAACCCCCATCTCCTCCTTCTCAAACGCCTCCTTGAGGATCGAAAAGACTCGTAAGCCAGGGTAGCACTCCTCCACCGTGGAGAGGAGCTCGTTTAACGGTTCCGTTTGCCCCGGCTTGAAGACAATCTTTTGGGACTTGTCGAGGGTAGCCTGCTCTTTCACGCGTAGCTTTTGTGGTAGGCGATGACTTAACAGCATGGTCTCCTTCATCACGTTAAACTTTCATAGCCGTCCTTCCCGGCAGAATTGAATAATAGCTGGTCGCTTCGAAGATAAGCGTGTCTAACGTGAGACTCAGTCGGATTGCATGACGAGCTTGCGTGCGCAGCACGATATAGTGCATACACTGGTCGATACTCAAAGGCGCTTTCGTGTCATAGAGAGAGTGAATCCTAAAACTTCCAAACGAGGTAGGTGAAGAGGTCGGTTCGGCGGTTGCCGTCAATCAGCTCCGTCCCGCTGCCGATGGTATCGCGGTTGAAGTAGCGCGTGTGCCCTAATTTCACCGAGAGAACGAGCCCCGGTAGCAGCTGGTACTTCGCGGAGAGCGCGAGGCGAATCCCTTTCCCGCAAAAGGAGGGCATGTAGAACGTGCTCAGCAGGTTGCGCTCGTACGAATAGAGACGAGCGTTATAGCTGTCGGCGTCGAACCAAGCGAGGTAGGCGTCGCCCGTCAACGGTGCTTTCCCGCGGTAAGATACGCTTTGGGATATCATGTAGCCGAACTCCGCGGGGGAGCGTTTCTCGGATGAACCTTTCGCGGGCAGGCCGTTCGGTACCGCCTGTTCCTCGGGAAAAAGTTCATTCGAAAAACCATTTTCGGCGTAGCTCGCCATATCCGCCGTGGTGCGGAAGCTCCAGCCGTCGCCCTGGTCGTGGGAATAGCGCAGTCGGAGTTTGTTAGTGGTATAGGGGATGACCGATCGAGCGGATACATCGGGTACGGCCCGGTTCTTCTCCTTTCGCTTCAGCTTGTAGCGGGCTTCCAGGAACTTGCCGCGAGAGAAGCTATAGCTCCCTAACAGATAAAAGTCGATTGCCTTCGAGGGGGTATCCACCCCGTAGAGTACCCACGGGAAGCGGATCAAGTCGATATAGGCGGTGACGTTGAACTTGGGGAGGGGTTGACTCCCTACACCCACGTAGAGCCCCCGCTCGTTTTGCACCCGGCTCCCCTCGGAGAAAGCCTGAGCGTGCAACGCGTTGTAGGAAATGGGGTAATGGCGGTGCAACAGCGACAGGTTAAGGATTCCCGAGGGGCGGTACTGCAGCATGTTAATCGTAGCGATGGACCCGTTACGGGCGATGGCCGTTTCACCCGCGAAGATAAAGCCGGGCAGCTGGTAAGAGTAGTCGATTCCCGCGTTCCAGTAGCCCGAACCCCTCAAGTAGTATTGGTTGTAGGAGCGCAACACAGGGTTGAACGACCGGTTATAGCGGTAGTAAACACCGCTCGCTCCCGCTTGAAAACGGCCATGACGGTAGGTGATGTTCGCACCACTTACCTGCTCCCAAGTGTTCTTCCGTTTCTCCATTTCCAGCGGGGTGCGGTGCAACCCATCTACCTTCAGGGAGGTAATCTCCCCCTGGTTGTTCAGGTTGGCATCGATCCAGCGGCTGGAGTAGAAAGCGGTGAGGGAGATGTCCCTAAGCTGCGCGGCGACTGCCGCCCCGCGGAAAAACCCGCTCTCGGCCGTGGAGAAGTGGCGCTTGGGCTGTTGCGTACGGCGCGCGATATTGTCGGTACCCCACGCCTTGCTCCCCATGAAGTCGTTGTTCAGCACCAACCCCTGCCCAAACGAGAGGCGATAATCCCCCAACACCACCGTTTTCAGCTTTCCCACGTCTCGTAGCACAAGATGCACGCCATGGTGATCATACCCCTTGCGGTATCCCTTCACGAAGAACGGCTCACCAGCATCTTTCTCGGCCGTGAAGCCAAGCTGTAGCTTGTTGTAATAACTCAACGAGTAACGGAGGGAGGTGTAAAAATCCTCTCCCAGGTAGTTGCGGTTGGGGTATCGCTCGAGGAGACTATCGGGTAAAGCCCGGTAACCGGCCCGCTCCGTGAGCGTCTTATCGAAACGACCCTGCACCTCGTGGCGAGCCTTTTTCAGGAAATCGAGCGGCTTCTCCCATGCCCGATCTTGCTCCCGAACCCGTTCCCAATCCTGGATCCGTACCCCTTCCGCCTCATCGACCCGAAAAAAGGGCAGGATGAGTTCCACGGTGCGGTGATCGACCCGGGGCACGTTCCGCAACTCGTAGACGGTGTACAGGGGTCGATTTTCCTCCAAAAACTCCATCAGGGAGAGTACCTGCTCCGATGATAGCAAGGGAAACCGTTCCAGTTGGTCACGACTCACCCGGTTAAGGTCCATCGGGTAGCGCTCCAGGTAGAGCAACTCTTCGTACAGGTTCTCGACGGCATCGGCACGTGCCCCCTCCTCTTCGGCCATCTGCTCCACCAGCACCCGCCACTCCCTCTCCTGCGCTTGCAAGCCAACGGAGAAGGTGCAAATAAAAACGACCAAGAACGGGAACAGGTATCGCTTCATCGTATTTTATGGTAAACTAAAACGGTTAAACATACCCAAAATACTCATTTTATTTAAATTACGCAAATCAACCACCAAGAATGTAGCGTGTTGTATAGTTTTTTTCACTACCTTTACGCGGGTTAACTACGGCTAATTGACATGAATAGACTAGCGGGCTTGCTTCTCCTACTCGTCGCCTGCCTTGCCAGTGGCTGTTCCGGGAAGGGCCAAGGTCACGATTTCCCGGAGATACTCCAGGGCGACACGTTGCGGGTCATCACCCTCAACAGCTCCACCTCCTACTTTATCTACCGCGACCAACCCATGGGGTACCACTACGATATGATACGGGATTTCTGCCAGCACCACGGGTTGGTGCCGCACGTGGAGGCGGCCGATAACGTTCCGGCAATGCTTCGCATGCTGCACGAGGGGGAGGGTGACGTGATCGCGTACGGTCTCCCGGTGACGAACACGCTCAAAGAATTGGTCATCTACAGCGGGTTAAAACAGGTGGCCCACCAGGTGCTCGTGCAACGGGTGAAGCCGACCGAATCGATGGTGACCGACGTCACCCAGCTCATCGGACAACGGGTAACCCTCTTAGCCGGCTCTCACTACCACGAGCGACTCACCAACCTAAACAGGGAGTTGGGTGGGGGTATCCTCCTCGATGTCATCGAGAACGATACTACCGCGGTGGAAGACCTGATCCGGGGGGTCTCGGAAGGGAACATCGAGTACACCGTGGCCGATGACGACCTGGCTCGCCTCAACCAAACCTACTTCCGAAACCTGGATGTCCACCTGCAACTCAGCTTCGACCAACGTTCATCATGGGCGGTGCGGAAAGACACGCCCCGGTTGGCCGACTCGCTCGACCTTTGGTTTCAGGACACCACGACCAAACCCGTTTTCGTGAGCGTGATGAAACGCTATTTCGAAGAGGCGAAAGGGTACGATCCCACCGATCGGGTACCCTTTCACGCGCTCCTGGCACCGGGGGTTATCTCCCCCTACGATATCTACTTCAAGCAGTTTGGTGAGCAGTTCAACATCGATTGGCGTCTGTTAGCCTCGGTCTCCTACCAGGAGTCGCACTTCAACCCCGAAGGAGTCTCGTGGGCAGGAGCCATCGGCCTGATGGGGCTGATGCCCGGCACCGCCGCCTCACTCGGCCTGGAAACCGATGCGCTGACCAACCCAGCAGAGAATATCCGTGCAGGAGCGGAGTACCTCCGCAAGCTGCTCAACAACTTTCGCTCCGTTGAATCCCGGGAGGAGCGACTAAAGATGGCACTGGCCGCCTACAACGGCGGTATAGGCCACGTGATGGATGCCCGGGCACTGGCCCGGAAGTACGGGGATGACGACTCCCTGTGGGAAGGCCACGTGGAGAAGTACATCCAGCTAAAGCGGCTGGAGCAGTACTACACCGACCCGGTCAGCAAAAGCGGCTACTTCCGTGGCGACGAAACGGTACGCTACGTGCGCGACGTGATCGACCGCTGGAACCTTTACAAAGAAAAGGTAAAGGAGTAGAAGCGTCACGAGATACGATTACAACACCACTTCTGGCACCACTTTACCATCGAACAGGTTGATGATCCTGTCGGCATACCCGGCATCGTGCTGGCTGTGCGTAACCATCACGATAGTGCTCCCCTCCTTGTGCAATTCCGATAACAACCCCATTACCTCGGCACCGTTGCTGCTGTCGAGATTTCCCGTGGGTTCGTCGGCAAGGATAAGCTTTGGGTTAGCCACCACGGCACGGGCTATGGCCACGCGTTGTTGCTGCCCGCCCGATAGCTGTTGCGGGAAATGCTTCTCGCGGTGCGAGATAGCCATCCGGTTCATCGCCTCTTTCACGCGCCGTTTGCGCTCAGCGGCCGGGATCCGCATATAGAGAAGCGGCAGCTCGATGTTTTCGTAGACGGTCAACTCCTCGATGAGGTTGAAGCTTTGGAACACGAACCCGATAACCCCTTTGCGCAAGTCGGTTCTCTTGTTTTCGGTAAACTTGGAAACATCGGTACCGTTGAGGTAGTACTGCCCCGACGTGGGATTGTCTAACAAGCCCAAGATATTGAGCAGCGTGGTTTTCCCGCAACCCGATGGTCCCATGATGGCGACAAATTCGCCCTCTTTAATTTCGATACTCACGTCGGACAACGCCCACGTTTCCACCTCTTCCGTCCGGAAGATCTTCTGCAATTTTTCTGTTTTGATCATTTTGTGAAAATTTTAAAGCCATGACTTCAAACGTCAAGACTTGGGTTTATAAATATTAATGCACATTTCAATTATAGGACAAAAATGATATGTTTTTCCTTGTATAAAAGGAAATAATCTCTTACTTTTGCCATTATTGTCAGAAATATTTTATTGCCATGGTTACAAAAGAGCTTTTAAAGCAATTAATCGTCAGCTTTCAAAACACACTGCCCGCTTCCGTGATAAAGCGTGAAACAACAATTCCGCTTAACACGGGAAAAATCATCACGTTGCCCGGTGTACGGCGTTCCGGCAAATCGTCTATCTTTTTACTTACCATCAACGAATTACTACGGCAAGGCGTTCCTAAAGAGCGTATTCTCTATATCAACTTCGATGATGAACGGCTGATTTTCGAGCCGGGAGAAAACGATAAGATCTTAGAAGCCTATCGCGAATTGTTTCCCGAAATTCCTTTCTCGGAGGTTTACCTCTTTTTCGATGAGATACAAGAACTTGACAACTGGGCGAAATTCGTTCGTCGCATGTATGACCAAGAGACCAAGCATGTTTTCATTACCGGCTCCAATGCCAAGCTACTTTCGTCGGAACTGGCCACTTCTCTAAGAGGCAGGACGTTGCAGTATGAAGTATTCCCGCTTTCGTTCAGGGAGTTTTGCTCGTTTAAAAACATCGACACCAATTATTACGATGCGCGGCAAAAAGCGCATGTGATAAACGCTTTTTCTGAATATTTAGACGATGGCGGATTTCCCGAGATCGCGCTTTGTGAGCCGCAACTCAAGCTCCCTATTCTCCAAGATTACTATTTCGCGATGATTTACAAAGACTTGGTAGAACGCTATCAGATTCGCAACGTGAACAACGTGAAATACTTCAACCGTCGTGTGCTTACGAATGCCACTAAGCCCACCTCCATCAACAAAATAGTGAATGAGATCCGCTCGCAGAATCAAAAATTCAGCAAAGATTTCGGATATGAGCTTATCGCCCAAACCGAAGCCATTTACCTCTTTCTGCCCCTCACGAAATACGACACTTCATACGTGAAAGAGGTGCAAAGCGTGAAAAAATATTACAGCATAGATACCGGGTTTTTCCGTGCTTTGCTACCTTCAACCCATATGAACAAAGGGGTGTTGCTTGAAAATGCGCTATTCCTGCACCTTCGCCGACAAGAAACGCCCCTTCGCCAACTTCACTTTTTAGATGATGCCAATAGTCATTGCGATTTTGTTTGGGTAGAATACGGCGAAATAACACAAGCCATTCAGGTGGCGTGGGATATTTCTGACCCGAAAACTTTCCATCGCGAAATATCGGCTTTCGAAAAACTAAAATGCGATAACTGCCTATTGATAACTGCCGAAGCAGAGCAGGAAATTAACGAGTTTGGCAAAACCATCCGTATCGTTCCGGCGTGGAAATTGCTGCTTTCGCAACCATAACATCATGTAAAAGAACGCTGTTGTCAGACCAATTGTCGGTCAGACTATTTATGTTCACTCCGCTTTCACCACCTCTGCCGGGTTTTCGCTGGCCGCCTTCCATACCCTGAACGCCATGCTAATGAAAACGATGATAACTACCAACACGAACACGCCCGCGAAAAGCCACCACTCCATCGACACCCGGCGGGTGTACTGCTCTAACCAGCGCTGCATCACGTGCATGCCAACGGGGAACGCTACCGCGCAAGCTGCCACCGTCACCGCGAAGTACTGGCGGAAGAAAAGCGCCAGGATCTCTTTTGCCTTCGCGCCGTTCACCTTGCGAATGGCCATCTCCTTGCGCCGCTGGTTACATGCCAGCGTGATCATCGAGTAAATACCGAAAACGGCGATCAAGATGGCCACACCGGTCATGGTGCTTACCAGTATCAATAAATGTCGTTCCGATTTGGTGAATGCTTTGAATTGCGCGTCAATATCTATTGAAGCATACCCTGGAACATACGCGCCATATGAAGTTCGTGTCACGGGATACCTTTTCGAGAACCAATTATCCACCCGATTGTTTATGCTGTCGTTTTCGCAACGAAACGTGATATCACCGACCAGTTGCTCGTTGTCGTGGTGCGACAGTCGGTAGAGCGTGGGCTCTATTTCATCCAACGCGCTGGATACTTGCAAATCGGGGATAAGGCCGATGATAGGGCTACCATGAATCGTTTTGCCTATCGCTTTGCCTCCCAATTCCCTGTTCCCGGTTTCGTTGATAAAGTAGACCGAGCATTCCGAGGGAAGCATATCCCGCCCCTCCAACAGGGGTATTTGAAGGAAGTCTCGAAAGTCCGCGCTCACTGAACAGGTAGCAAGCTCGTGTGTTTCAGTACGTTGATTTTCATCAATCACTTCAACGGGACTCTTGCTACTGGTTATGCCTTCCAAGAAAAAACCCGCGGAATTGACGATAAAATCGCCCACGCCCGGGATCTTTTTCAATTCGGAGACGGGTATTTTCTCCTTAAATGCTTCATAGACCATTAGCCCGTTGCGGTTGTACCCAACGCGTTGGTCTATCAGGTGGTACTGGGTGAATGCCACCGCGGTACAAAAGATCAACAGCACGCCAATCGCCAACTGGACGAAAATTGCCACGTGCGTGAAATTTAGGCGAAACCCGCGACGTGACTTCGTCTCGGGGGTGATGTTTTCGCGAATGCTCCGGCGCACGAACCCGCGAATCAGCCCGAAGGTAACCAGTGTTGATACAACGATAATAATCAAGCTATACCAGAATACCGATACGAGGAAGTAACTTTTGGGGGCCACGATCATCGAGAAACGACTGAACGCGGGGAAAAGCAGCTCCGTGAGTAGTCCCCCAACGAATATGGCCGCCAGCAGGGTGAACATAAACTCGTGAAACAGCAACAGTAAAATCTCCTTGTCTGATGCGCCGCTTACCTTGTTCAGCGCGAACTCGCGCCACCGGACTTTCACGCGGCTGACAAACAGCATGATGTAGTTTACCAACGCGGCAATAATCACTAACAACGAGATGACGGAGAACTGCTTCAACGCCTCGAACTTGATGTTTGCCTGGCTATTCGGTGCCAAGTAATGAACCTTGCGCAAGGGATACACTTTATACGAGCGGACTTGCTCGCTGGATCCTATTACAACGCGCAAGCTATCGAGCTCCCGCTCTAACCGGTCAATAGTGCTGCCTTTGTGCAGGCGAATGTAGGTGAATCCCGAGTAAAAACCCCAAAGCTGGTCCGGGCTGAATCTTTCATCCGGGATGTAAACATCTATCATCCCGAATGGCACGTTGCTTGGCAACGGTTTATCGTCCACGATGGCGATGGGGGTTATTTTCAACGAGTCAAGTTGTTGCCCGAAGTTTCGCGGTGTCACGTCCCACTTGTCGGCAACGCTGCGCGAAAGGATGGCGGCCCTCTCGGGTAACGGGTGGGGAAAAGTTACCTTCGTATCGGGATAAAAGACGCTGAAAAAAGCGGTATCGGTAGAAACCTTAAACCGACAATCTCGATGAAACCGGTCCAATGTGTTTAGCTGAGCACCTTCTGAAAAGACGTACTGACTTGAGGTGGTATTGCTCGCGGCCGCCACCTCGGGGAAGTTATCCCGGAGGTAAGCACTTAGTGCATAGGGGGTTCCGCGAAAAGCATACGGTTGTTCAAGGCGGTAAATCCTGTCCGCCTCGGGGTTAAAACTGTCGTACGACATCTCGTACCGGATCCACGATAGGGTGAACGCGAACGCCGTGAAGCCGATGGCCAAACCCAGTATGCAGACAACGGTCTGGGTCTTGTACTTGCGCAGGTTTCGCCACGCTATTTTCAGGTAATGTTGAAACATGTTCTGTTATTTGTTTAGTGTATCACTTTTATATCTTCATCGAGACTCGATTCTTTTAAATGCCTGTTTTCTTGACGATGTCACAGGTGATATGTTTCGCCCCGCGAAGCATCGTTTCCCGTTATTCTACTTTCATCGCGCTTGCCGGGTTAATATTCGTCGCCCGCCGCACCTGCCATGTTAACGTGAGTAGCGACACGGCGGTTACCACGATGGCCGAAATCGCGAAGAGCCACCACGAGATGGCTGTCCGATGCGCGAAATCTTCCATGTACCGGTTAATCACCCAATAGGTGACCGGTACGGAAACCGCGAACGATGCGCCAAGCAGGTAGGCGTATTTCTTCAGCAACAGCCGCATGATATCCCTTCTCTTGGCACCGTTTACTTTCCGCAAGGCGATTTCGCGGTACCGCTGGCGAATGTCGAAAAGCGAAAGGGCGAACAACCCGAGGCAGGAGATGAAGATGGCAATCAGCGAGAAGGTGGTGTAGACACGGCTTACACGCTTGTCTTCCGCGTACAGCGCGGCTATCTCGTCTTCCATCAACGTGTACTTGAACTCGGCATCGCCATTTATTTCCTCGTATAACTCCTGAAGGTAAGCAACAGCCTCTTCCTGTTTCCCGGGAATAAAGCGAGCCATCAACACGTTGTTATAAGGACTTCCGCTTTCTATGAAAACGAACAATATGGGCATGGTCGCTTTCGATAAATGCCCGGTGTTAAAATCTTTAATGACCCCCACGATTTCATACGGCGGATTCCCGTCATTGTCATACCTGTTCGAAAACCACAATCTCCTTTCGGGTTGCAACTGCACGGAATGAATGTCTTGTATGTTGAACTGTTTTTTTGCCGATTCGTTGATGATACACTTGTATTGATTAAACACATCGGTAGAATCCCACAAACGGCCCTCCTTCAGCTCAAAGTCAAACATGTTCATGTATTCGGGAGTCGATATAAAGAGCCCGACTTGTATGTAATCATCTTCGTCTGTCCGCCTCATCGGCATGGTACTGAGATTATTATATAACGTTTCGCCATACGTCCAAGCGGGAAACAGGGGTGATTCACTCATTTTTTGCTCGATAAGCTTTATATTTGCCTTCTCTCTTTGCCATCTTTGCTCAAGAAGTTCATCAGAAATCAGATCCCAAGAAGTTTGCTGAAGCACCATGTTGCACATGATAACATTTTCGGTATTATATCCCGGGTCGGTGTTGAGCATGTATCGAAGCTGCTTCATGAAGAACAGGGAGACTACCAGTAACCCGAAAGTGATGGTGTACTGCAGGAACAAGAACAGCTTGCGCGACACCAACGACACCCCGCCCACGTATACCGAACTCAATGATGTAATGGGCGCGGAATAGACGTACCTTAAAAACGGGTAAAGCGAGGTGATAATAGGCAACAGCAGGGCAATGAACAGGGACAACAGGAGGTCGAATCCTAAGTTAGACTGTACTACGAAATCTAATCGCTCGACAAGAGAGGCATCGATAATCTCGATAAAAAGCCACGCGAAATAGAGGGCAACGATAACCATCAATAGGTTTTCAAGGAAAATCTGGTTGAAGATATGGCGCAAACCCGCCCCGAAAACCTTGCGAACCCCAAACTCATGGGCACGACGCATGGTGACCACGACGTAAATATTGATGAAGTTGAAAACACCCACCAGCAAGATGAAGAAAGCAACCAACGACAACACTTTTACAGTGTCGGCGTTTCCCTGCAACATGATGGGGTTATCGTCTTGATACAGCGTGCAAGACCTGTCGAAATAAAAATCTTTAAAGGGGAACAGTTGATAACGCACTTCTTGGGTGGACGATTCCCGGAGCATAAAATCACCGTTTTTTCGATTCAACCTGATTGCGTCGGTGGCCGAATGCAACACAACCAGTTCTTGCTCTCCCATTATCCAGTAATTTGTTAGTTTCTCGTGGATTAACAGATCGAAATCGAACGATGTTTTTGACGCGGGCATGTCGATTACCCCGATAATGGTTAGCGGCTCATTGGACGAGTAGGTTATTGTTTCACCGACAGGATTATTATCGCCAAACATTTTTTTAGCCAGACGTTCGGTTAGGATTACATCGTTGGGTTGCTTGAAGTCGGCGCTGCCCAACAGTACCGGGAAGGGCAATATTTTCAGGAAGTTGCTGTCCACCACGATAGATTTAACGTTGAAGTTGTTGTCATTTACACTTACCCGGTCTTTTTCATAAGGTCTAAAACGTGAAAATCGCTCCACCGAGGCATCGTCCAGCGGATCGCGGTAGTTGACATCATTACTCCTGTCTAATGAGCCGCTAAAAACCGGAGCCCGGTTTCGAAATTCAGTGGTCATGATAAACGTCCGATTCAGGTCAGTGACGAAACTGTTTACCGTGGTCTCCTGGTGCACGTATCGGGCTATGATAATGACACACGCCAAGCTGATGGCCAAGCCCAACACGTTGACAGCCGTGTACAACCTGAATTTATATAATGTCCGAAAAGATAAACCAAGTAATTTCATTGCTCTAACAACTTCTCAATTGCCACCTTTGTTTCAGGAAAAGAGGGACGTAAATGCAATCCAAAATCCACCATCACGCCGTTTTTGTCGAAAAGCAGGTAATAGGGGATGGTGCTTTTCATGTTAAAGCGCTTCACGATATCTTGCCACTCTTTGTCGCTTAAAAAATGGTGGATTCCCGTGAGGTCATACTTGTTGATGACTTCTTGTTGCGCTTCCGGCGTGCCACCCATGCACAGGTAAACGAACGTGATGGGTTTCCCCTCGAAACAGTCCTGAAGCTTCTTGCTGTCAGGCATTTCCATCACACTCCCGCGACACCACGGTGCCCAAACATCCACGTACAGCACTTGCCCGGGATTGGAGTCGACAATGTGCTTCATCACGTTGGCAGAATCGGTTATCAACGAACCGCTCCCGTGCAATTCAATGGCGTTTTTCCCTAAAACCGCATCGGAGTAGATGCGCGGATTGTCGTTGTAGGCTTTTACCTGATTGTACCGGTTATCGAGCGTGGTGCGCAGAAATGGGTCGGTAATCATTTTATTTATCATCGTCCGATTGCTGTCAATCCAATCGGTTTTATTGGCTTTGAGATAGAAGTTATTCACGAAGTTGGCAACCGCAAATTGAGACAGGTAGCTGTTTTCAGTAGCCGATTTCAGTTTTTCCAGCATATCATCCCACGATGTTGTTTGGACTTGTGTAAACAGATACTTTGAAAACTGGTTAACCGCTTCAAAGTAACTCGCCATGATGATCGAGTTATCCTCCTCTTTCTCGAAATCTTTCACGAAATCGTAATATGTTCCCAGCTTTTTCACGAAGTCGTAATATAACCCCAGCTTATTGTCCTTCAAGTCGTTGTTTGTGCGAAGGAAGTGTCGAAAAGGAAAATCGAACAACGCGATGTAATAATCCAAGGCCACTTGCTTTTTCGCCCAGGTGTTAAACGTTTTCGACGTGTTGTGTTCTTGCTGAAAAGCGGCGAGTTGATGCAACGTCTCTTCGTACTGCTTTTCCGCGGCTGCCTTGAAATCCATATACGGCAGCTCGTACGGTTGCGTGTATCGCCCCAGGTATTTGTTTCGGAAGGCGCTGATCTGTTTGTTCAGCTCGGCACATGTTCCCCCGAAAACGGTGTGCGCGATGTTTTTGAAATCCTTTTCGATGTATAAACTGTCGCCCGGGGCAATAACGATACGGTCTTCCACCGGGACGAACGATATTTCGCGGGTGGTAATGGGATAAATGTCGAATCGGAACATGCCATCCTCGGTAATGGGCGACAAGTGGGTCGTTTCGTTTCCCCCGAAATCGAGCAGTTTAATCTCTAACCACCTCACGTGAGGGTAGACGTCGCGGTTGCTTATCTTCCCGGTGATAATCGCTTTTTCTCCCTGATCAAATTCCTCCCCTGCAAACATGGGGGGCGTGTTGACCTGTTTCCGGTTGCAGCCGGTAATCGCCACGGCTATCAACAAAAGGGTAAGGATTGTTTTTGTTTTCATCGTTTCCAGATTGTTTGCTCATCATCATTTATTCAACGCTTTATTTAATTCGCGTTTCATGGTATCTGCACCGGGAAAACCCGCGGTGTAGTAAGTTTGATTGCCCTCTCTGTCTAAAATCAAGTAGGTAGGAACACCTCTCACGTTAAGGCTCTTACTTAGATAATCCCATTGCTCTTTATTCAAACGATAGTGTGACCCGGGAATATCCGCGATCATGTTTTTCCACGTGTTCTCGGGCGAATCCTCTCCCGCGAGGTACAAAAACACCACATCCTTATCGTCAAACTGCGCTTTTACCGGTTCCATGAGCGGGTGTGCTGCCCGACAAGGACCACACCAGGTAGCCCATATATCTACCAGTATCACTTTCCCCTTGAAAGGCTTTATCAAGTCCAAGAACAGCTGCTCATCCACATTGGAGGGAGGTGCGAAAACGGTATATCCTGTTTTCTTCTTATTCTCTTCTATTTTTGCCAGCATATCATCGTTCTCTTTCAAGACAGTTTCTTGAATCAACGGTGGCATTGTGGCCAACTCGGCTTTTTGTTCATCGGTAAGTGGGTTAAAGTCTTTCATACCGCTTGATATTTTCATCGATTTAACCAAATTCAGCAAAAAAGCATCCTCGGTATCCCATATTTTGGAAAGAAAGCCCACCCCTGTTTTGTCTTGCATGTATTGTGCCGACAGCTCTTTGTATTTGCCAAGAATGTTATTAATCGTAGCGATTTCTTTAAACTCTTCCTGCTTTTCTTGTGCCGAGATAAAGGCCTTAAGGAGCTCTTGGTCTTCCGACGAAACGTTTTCGTGCGTGGCTAAATAACGTGGGACTTCGGACGGGTCATAGGAATCTCCTCTGCAATACCCGAGCAATTCAACTTCATTAGCAAAGGTGTTGACGAGTACAATATCACTATCATTGTAGGGAATAAGTCGGTAATAGTCGGAAAAACCGGCAGGTCGAACGGGTAGTTTAAACGTCTTCTTGGCCTCTTGATACGAGAGACCCTCTTTCTTCATATACGCTTGCAATAAATAATACTCCATCCTCTCCATATTACTGTAGAGTGCAAATGCCAATTCAGCTTTGAGTATTTTTTTTGCCAATGGCTGAATGTCGAGATCTTCGATGCGTTTTGTCGAATTATCGAACTCCTTTAGCAAAAACGATTTATACTCGTTGGCATTCATTCCCGCGACAGAATCGGTTACATCGAATGGCATGATTTCGGACCTTACAACACGGTTCAAATCGGTGTTTAATCCTGCAAAATAGCCTGAGAAATAGGCTTCGTTCCCGTAGGATGGTTCATCTTTTAACAATCGCGAGCCGGAACGGTACATCTCGGGGAAGTTTATCCATACTTTCGATTCTTGGTCGGGTGCAACCCGAATAGAAGTAGTGAAAAGTTTGCGGTCACTTATAAGTATTTGGGTTGGACTATACACCGTTATAGACGATGAAAATGAGCCGTCTGGATGAATCGGTAACGGCTCGCTCGTTACGGTGCCTGTTATCGGGTTTAGATAATATAGTTCATACTTTTCATGCGTGGGAACATAGCCCATTATTTTACCGCTTACATGCGCTTCCCCTTTTTGTAGTTGTGCTTGAAAATTAGCTTCGACCGGGTATTCCCGTGTGAACTCATCCGGGATATCGGGGAGGGGTACCCGTTGGTCTGCCAGATGAATGCCGTATATTTTGAAACAGTCATCGCAATCGCTCTCTATAAAATCGAACTTGGTTGTCTCTATCGGCAGCGGCTCAAATATTAGTTTAAACTCGGCTTCACCGGATTGGGGCATCCAAAACAGCGAATCAAGGTCAATGCCTTCACCATCGCGAATCATGTACTTTTTGCCATCCGCCAGCAGATAGCTGTCCGACGCTATTTTAATCCAACTACGGGGTCTGAAAAATGCTTTCGTATCCAACACGGTCTCCGTGTCAGATAACGTTACTTTAGCGATTTCAATCGTGCGGGTGTTGGTATACACGGCATGTGGTCGCTCGACTACTTTTTCCTGTTGTGCTTGTGCCGATATCGCCACGGCAACCAGCAAAAGGGTTAGTAATGTTTTTGTCTTCATATTGTTCGGCTTTTATTTTTCCATCTCTTCCTTCAGCCTGTTTTCCAAAGCCGCTATGTTGCTTGGCCTTGGCGCGTCCATATCAACAATATGCCCGTTTTTGTCAATCAAAATATACTTGGGAATGAAATGAACTTCGTACGCGGCATCAACGGCACCGTCAGAGTCAAAGAGTTGCAACCATTCGGGCTTGTCCTCGGAAAGTGCTTTTTGCCACCTGTCAAAGCTATCGCTCACGGAAATACCGATAATGGCTATTCGATGGTCATTCCTATATTTCTCGTGTAGTTCCCGGAGCGATGGAATTTCTTCCCTACACGGTCTACACCAACTGGACCATAAATCGATATAAACGACTTTCCCACGAAAATCTGCTAACGAGTAGGTTTCCCCGGTGTTACTTTCGAGGGTGAAATCGGGAGCCGGTTGACCCACTCGGGTAGCGCTTAAAAATTCCTCTTTTTCTCTAAAAAGATTGACTATAGCCTGCTTGTAGTCAGGGTCGGTTAAGTTGGAGATATAGGGCGCGAAAGCCGACTTGTACTCGTTCAATTGCTCCATTGTTTTGACGTTGTATTTCAAGCCATCACGCATAAACCTGAACAGGGAAAACTCCTTGGCTTTTCCCCGGAATTCGGTATTTATTATTTCCAGCTGATGAAATCGACTGTTTTCTCGCGACGGGGTTTCCCGGGCATCCTTTGCTTCTAAAGCTCTCCTGTATTCATCTAAAAACCACGTTTTGTAGGTTTCTGAAATCATGTACTCTTCATCGAACAGATCATCGAGAATGGCTTTATCGGTTATTTCCGCGGCGAAAGCGTAAGCCGTTTCCTCGTCTAAAGATCCCCAGTTCACGTTTGCCGCCAGCATGTAAAGGCGGTTAAACAGGTTGTCGAAATAGGTCATTCGACCAAAATGGCCCAAGTACGGGTCCGTGGTTTCCTTATCATGGAAAACCACTTTTTCAAGCGAATCTGTAAAATGCTTTTCCGCCCGGATATATTGCAGCAAAGAGTCGCCTTTCAAATCAGACCAACTTGTCATATCCATGCGGGCAATCCTGATGGAATCGTGCAATTGCTTGTAGCGATTACTTTCGGCACCTTCTATTCTCGTTGTTTTCACCAAGGTGAAAATATCCTTCCCGTCTCCCGTGATGGTCAGTTGATACCCCGGGGCGATAAAAAAATCATTTACCTGTATATCCCTGTTCTGAAGACTTGTTCTCTGCGGGCAAGTGACTTTGTTCGTGGTGTAATGAAAACTCCCGTTGGGTTGCAACGAGATGGTATCAGTTTCACTTAATCCACTCTTGGATTCAATAAAGAAAAGTAACCGGGGGTCTGAAACATTGCTTATCTTCCCTTGCAGGGTAAACGACCCTTTTTCTTGGGCTCGCGTTGCCATCACCACGGCAACCAGTAAAATAGTTAAAACTGTTTTTGTTTTCATACGATTTTTATCTTTACATTTTAAGCTGTTTACTCATTTACTGTCACCTTAACGGCTACCTCGAACACGGGTACTATACTTTTAACTTCCCATTTATTCCGCTTTCACCACTTCTGCCGGGTTTTCGCTGGCCGCCTTCCATACCCTGAACGCCATGCTGGTGAAAACGATGCCGACCACCAACACGAACACGCCCGCGAAAAGCCACCACTCCATCGACACCCTGCGGGTGTATTGCTCTAACCATCTCTGCATCACGTGCACACCGACGGGGAACGCCACCGCGCAAGCCGCTACCGTCACCGCGAAGTACTGGCGGAAGAAGAGCGCCAGGATCTCTTTTGCCTTCGCGCCGTTCACCTTGCGGATGGCCATCTCCTTGCGCCGCTGGTTGCACGCCAACGTGATCATCGAGTAGATGCCGAAAACGGCGATCAAGATGGCAACCGCAGTCATAATGCCGACCAGCATCAATAAGTTTCGCTCCGATTTGGTGTATTCTTTGAAGCTTTTGTCAATATCCCTTGACCAATATCCTGCCAAGTAAACACCTGGTTGATGTTGAGATTCCCTGCTGGGAAACGTTTTCGAGAACCAATCGTGTACCCGTTTTTTTATGCTGTCGTTTTCGCAACGAAACGTGATATTTCCAACCAGCTGTTCGTTATCGTGGCATGACAGTCGGTAAAGCGTGGGTTGAATTACTTCCAAAGCGCTGGATACTTGCAAATCGGGTATGACACCGATGATGGGGCTGCCATGAATCGTTTTGCCTACCGCGTTGCCTCCCAATTCCCTGTTCCCGGTTTCATTGATGAAGTAGGCCGAGCGTTCCGAAGGAAGCATATCCCGCCCATCCAACAAAGGGATCCGAAGGAAGTCTCGAAAGTCTGCACTCACGTAACGGGTAACAAGGGCATGCGTTTCAATGCGCTGGTCTTTGTCAACCACTTCAATGGGACGAGCATTTCTGCTTCTTTCTAGCGAGAAAAAACTCTCCGAATTGACGATAAAATCGCCCACGCCCGGGATCATTTTAAACTCGGAGACGGGTATGTTGTCCTCGTTCATTCCAAAAACCATAAGCCCGTTGCGGTTGTACCCGACGCGTTGGTCTATCAGGTGATACTGGTTGAATGCCACGGCGGTGCAAAAGATCAGCAAAACGCCGATCACCAACTGGACGAGAATGGCCACGTGCGAGAAATTTAGGCGAAACCCGCGATGCGATTTCATCTCGGGAGTGATGTTTTCTCGAATGCTCCGGCTCACGAACCCACGAATCATCCCGAAGGTAACCAACGTCGATACAACGATAATGATCAAGCTGTACCAGAATACCGACACGAGGAAGTAGCTTTTGGGGGCCACGATCATCGAGAAACGACTAAACGTGGGGAAAAGCCACTCCGTGAGTAACCCGCCAACGAATATGGCTGCCAGCAGGGTAATCAAAAACTCGTGAAGCAGTAACAGCAAAATCTCCTTGTCTGATGCGCCGCTTACCTTGTTCAGCGCGAACTCGCGCCACCGCATCCTCACGCGGCTGACAAACAACATGATGTAGTTTATTAGCGCGGCAATAATCACTAACAACGAGATGACGGAGAACTGTTTCAACGCCTCGAACTTGATGTTTGCCTGGTTATTCGGTGCCAAGTAATGAACCTTGCGGAGGGGATACACTTTGTACGAGCGGTCTTGCTCGCCGAATTGGGTTACAACGCGTAAGCTATCGAGCGCCCGCTCTACCCGTTCAATACTGCTGCCTTTGTGCAAGCGAACGTAGGTGAAACCTGTACGATAAGAACCCCAAGAGGAACGGGATATTTCATCCGGGATGGAAACAGACATCAACCCGAAAGCCACGTTGCACGGTAACGGTTTGTCGTCCACGATGGCAATGGGGGTTATATCCAACGAGTCAAGCTTTTGCCCGAAGTGTCGCGGTGTTATACCCAACTTGTCGGCGATGCCGCGCGGAAAGATGGCGGCTCCCTCGGGCAACGGGTGGGGGAAAGTAACTTTCATGTCGGGATAAAAGACGCTGAAAAATGCGGTATCGGTATAAGCTATAAACCGACAATCTTGAATAAACCGGTTCCATGTACTTTGTGAGGCATCTTTCGGCAAAACCACCTGAAATGAAGAAACGATGCTCGCGGCCGCCACTTCGGGGAAGTTATCCCGGAGGTAGGTGCTTAACGCGTAGGGAGTTAACTGCTCCCCCAATTGGTACATATCACCCTTCACTTCTTCAATACAGTAAATCCTGCCCGCCTCGGGGTTGAAGCTGTCGTACGACATCTCGTACCGGATCCACGATAGGGTGAACGCGAACGCCGTGAAGCCGATAGCCAGGCCCAATACGCTGACAACGGTTTGGGTCTTGTACTTGCGGAGGTTTCGCCACGCGATTTTCAGGTAATGTTGAAACATATTCTAAACGGTTTGTTGTTTACATCGTAATTATTACACTTTTTACCAAACACTATATTTTAGCTTTCTTTTCCTTGACGAAACCACGGATGGTACATTCCGCCCCGTGGAACATCGTTTCACTGTTTACTCCGCCTTCACCACTTCTGACGGGTTCTCGTTAGCCGCCTTCCATACCCTGAACGCCATGCTGATGAAAACAATGGCGACTACCAACACGAACACGCCCGCGAAAAGCCACCACTCCATCAATACCCGGCGGGTGTACTGCTCTAACCATCGCTGCATCACGTGCACGCCGACGGGGAACGCTACCGCGCAAGCCGCTACCGTCACCGCGAAGTATTGGTGGAAGAAGAGCGCCAAGATCTCTTTCGCCTTCGCGCCGTTCACCTTGCGGATGGCCATCTCCTTGCGCCGCTGGTTGCACGCCAGCGTGATCATCGAGTAGATGCCGAAAACGGCGATCAAGATGGCCACACCGGTCATAATGCCAATCAACATCAATAAATACCGTTCGGGTGTGGTGTGTTCTTTGAAGCCTTTGTCAATATCTAATAAGTAATATCCTTCATAATCATCTGATCGAATTCCCTTTGTTAAAAACATTTTCGAGAACCAATCGTCCACCCGTTTTTTTACACTGTCGTTCTCGCAACGAAACGTGATGTCATTGACCTGTTGTTCTTTGTCGTAACGCGACAGTCGATACAACGTGGGCTGAATAACTTCCAACGCGCTGAATACTTGCAAATCGGGGATAATGCCGATGATAAGGTTGCCATGAATCGTTTTGCCTACCGCGTTACCACCCAATTCCCTGTTCCCGGTTTCGTTAATGAAATAGGCCGAATGTTCCGAGGGGAGCATATCCCGCCCCTCCAACAGTGGAATACGAAGGAGGTCTCGAAAATCAGCGCTCACGGAGCGGGTTGCAAGTTCATATGTTTCAACACGTTGATCTTTGCCGATCACTTCAACGGGACGCTTTACCCTGTTGCTTTCATACTTGAAAAAACTCTCTGAATTGACGATATAATTACCCACACCCGGGATCTTTTTAAATTCGGAGACGGGTATTTTCTCCTGAAGTGTTACAAAGACCATAAGCCCGTTGCGGTCATACCCGACGCGTTGGTTTATCAAGTGATACTGGGTGCATGCCACCGTGGTACAGAAAATCAACAACACACCGATCGCTAATTGGACGAAAATGGCGACGCACGAGAAATTTAGGCGAAACCCACGATGCGATTTCATCTCGGGAGTGATGTTTTCGCGAATGCTCCGGCGCACGAATCCACGAATCAGCCCGAAGGTAATCAGCGTTGATACAACGATAATGATCAAGCTGTACCAGAAAACCGACACGAGGAAGTAGCTTTTGGGGGCCACGATCATCGAGAAACGACTAAAAGCGGGGAAAAGCCACTCCGTGAGTAGCCCTCCAACGAATATGGCCACCAGCAGGGTGATCATAAACTCGTGTAACAGCAGCAGTAAAATCTCCTTGTCTGATGCACCATTTACCTTGTTCAACGCGAACTCGCGCCACCGGGCTTTTACGCGGCTGACAAACAGCATGATGTAGTTTATTAGCGCGGCAATAATCACTAACAACGAGATAACGGAGAACTGCTTCAACGCCTCGAACTTGATCATTGCCTGTCCTTTCCGTGCCAAGTATTGAACCTTGCGGAGGGGATACACTTTGTACGAGCGGAATTGCTCGCCGGATTGGGTTATAACGCGCAAGCTATCAAGCGCCTGCTCTACCCGTTCAATGGTGCTGCCTTTGTGCAGGCGAACGTAAGTAAATCCCGAGTTATGATTCCAAAGCTCGTCCGGACCGTATCTTTCATCCGGGATGGTGATAGTCATCAACCCGAAAGCCACGTTGCTTGGCAACGGTTTGTCGTCCACGATGGCGATGGGTGTTATTGTCATATCCAGCGAGTCAAGCTTTTGCCCGAAGCTTCGCGGTGTTATCCCCAACTTGTCGGCAACGCTGCGCGAAAAGATGGCGGCACCCTCGGGCAACGGGTAGGGGAAAGTAACTTTCATGTCGGGATAGAAGACGCTGAAAAAAGCGGTATCGGTTTGAACTATAAACCGACAATCTTGATTAAACCGATCCATCGTACTCCGTGGAGCATCTTTCGTCACCTGACTTCGTCAACGTGTCACCCAAAAATTCTCATCAAATAATTTAGCTATTTTTTTATGC